>Ga0206962_1001_pt1 | contig 127520 bp, 93 predicted proteins | sample Alteio_BWOrgHeat_27_FD_153241 | JGI IMG/M metagenome (GOLD analysis project Ga0206962, IMG submission 153241) | Enriched cells from forest soil in Barre Woods Harvard Forest LTER site, Petersham, Massachusetts, United States -... | ecosystem: Environmental > Terrestrial > Soil > Temperate forest >...
GGGTGGGTGTAGACAAGTACCTCCAGGATTTAAATTTTCTATTCGTTATTTCTTCCTGGAATCTTCCGTTTTCATAAAATGTCAGAATACGTTCTGCCGGTTTTTCAGCATACATGTTATTAATTGAATATCCAAGGTTAGACATGGTGTCAATCCGCCCCCAGCTTCCCACCAGCATTTTCTTAACGTTGTCCCTGTTTTGTGCGATGCACGAAAGCATAGGCCAAGCCATCATGAAAAGAAGGAAGAAAATGAATTTACGCAACATGGAAAAAACGTGAAACGAAGTTTTGACGGAAAGAAAGCCTTCAGACTTTAGGCGGCTCATCGATAAGAATTTCTTTGGCCATTTTCATGGGTACACTGATATATTTTTTCTCCATGTAAGCAATTACTTTTTCAAGAACATCCTTAGAGCCTTGATCAAGGCCAGCAATTTCTTTGGCAAAAACGGAATTAATAGCAGTGTCTCGAATTTCCTTCACCTTTTTAGGTACTTCGCTCATGGCCAGTTCAACTTTTCTTTCCCGGAGGATCGTATTGAACTGATCTATATTACGGGCAACAATTTCAATACAGGCATCCAATTCTTTCTCTCTTTCTTGCAGATTTTCTCTGGCTACTTCCTGCAGATTGTTTACTGCAATAAGGTTTATATCATAGTTGTCCAGTATTTCAGGATCCAAATCATTAGGAACGGCCAGATCGATTACAATTTTGCGATTTTTGTCGCCGTTAACGAGGTTTTCATAAATACCCTTGGTAATAACGGGTTCAGCAGCACCCGTACAGGTCAAAATAACATCAAACCCTTTGTTATAATTTTCAAGCTCGGCCAAAGGATAGGCAGCGGCATTTAATTCTGAAGCCAGGGCCTGTGCATTAACCAGGGTGCGATTAAATACAGTAAAATTGGTAAAACCGTGTTTTCGCAAATATTTTGCCATGCTATTATTGGTCACACCGGCACCAATGATCAGAATCCGGGCATCCAGTTTTACGTTTAAGTCCCTCAAACGACGATAGGCGAGGGAAACGATAGAAACAGGTTTGTCAGCGATCTGGGTTTCTGTATAAACTTCTTTGGCGGTTTCAATAGCTTTTTTCACAATCAAACGCAAAAGGTCTCCTGTTAGACCGGCTTTTGAACAGCGTTCATAGGCATTACGCACTTGAGTAATGATCTCCCTTTCTCCTACTACCAATGAATCAAGGGAGGAAGCCACGTGAAGAATGTGGCGAAGAGCAGCATCTCCTTCAAAAACAGAAGCATAGGAGGTAGCCCAGGCTACTTCAGTAGTACTCCAATCAGGCCGGAACGCAGTAAAAAATCGTGTAAGCCAAGCTTCATTTATTTCATCTTTACAAGCAAACAAAAACTCCACCCTGTTACAAGTGCTTAAATACATAAGCTCGTCAACCCCGGGAATGCTACGTAAAGAATGCAGGTGAGATTCTGCAACACTTTCGTCCAAATGAAAACGCCCGATTTCCTTCAGGTTGATATTCTTATGGGTAAAAGCGATTATTTTGATCCGATTCACTTAGCTGGATATTTTCTTGATACAAAAATGCAAATATTGAGACTCAAAAGTGTCACAGTATTGTCATAACAGCCTGATTTTCGTCATAGTTAGATAGGATAGAACCCGGTTAAATGGCAAAAATGGGACTAATCTGCAAAATACCGTCTTTTGTCGAAACACTTGTATTGTATTGGAAGTGACCATAGGGTGAATTTTGATCATTTTGATTCTTGCCCTGCAAATGTTAATTTTGTGTTTCTATCCCAATATATTTATTGCGTCGCAAACAGAACAATATGTCCGAGAATATAGATTCTGCAGAAATATATAGGATTGACCAGCTGAACAAAGAAGCCTGGAATTTAAACCGGAACAATCCATCTAAGGCAATCCTTCTTGGTGAAGAAGCACAACGGTGCTCGGAGGCTATCTCGTATAAAAAAGGTCTTGCCTACGCTCTAAAAACATTAGGCGCAAGTTATGTCTGGGTTTCGAAAAACGAAGAAGCCCTCACTGCTTCTATCGGAGCTCTTAGTTTGTTTAAGGATTTAGATGATAAGCTCAATGAATCCCAGGTGTATTATAATATGGGCACTAATTTTTCGTACCTGGCCGATTATGATAATGCCCAGAAGTATTACCAATTATGTTATAATGTAAATGAAAGACTGAATAATAATATTGGTATTGCTGACGGGTTGAACGGATTGGGAACAGTGTACTATTCTATCGGGGAAAACTATAAGGCTCTGGAGGTGTTGGAAAGGAGCAGGCGAATTTGCGAGAAGGAAAATGAAAAACAAGTATTGGTTAAAGTGTTGGATGGGTTAGGAGAGACATACTATAATCTGGAACAGTTTCCACAAGCTCTGGAAAATTATTTTCTGTGTTTGGATTTGATTAGAGAAACCTCATGGTCACCGTTGACGGAGGCCTTTGCATTGGAAGGGATTGGGAATACTTATATCAGGATGGGCTCAGGTGAAAAGGCTTTGGAATATTATAATCGTAGCCTTAAAATAAGAGAAGGCTTAGGTTTTAAAGGTGGAGTGGCAAGAACGTTAACAAGCATCGGAAAACTGTTTTGCATAACAGGTGATACGGCGACTGCTTCCGATTATCTGGAAAGATCTCTTCAGATTTCAAAAGAAATCAATTCGTTTGAAGGAATCTATAAATCCAGCGAAGTGCTGGCTGGTATGCTTGAAGAACAAGGACGATATCAGGAAGCGAATGAGCAGTTAAAAATATGCTATCAGGCAAAAGACGAAGTAAAGAACGAAAATGCAATTCGTCGGATACGCAGTATGGAATTACAGCACAAAATGGAGCAGACGGAAGGCGAGCGCGCTTTGCTGGCCTTAAAGAATAAAGAACTGGAGTCCTATTTCCAGGACATTACCCTCTTAAGTGAAATTGGTCAGAAAATTATTAGCAGCCTTTCCGTTGAAGTTATTCTGGATACCGTGTATGCAAATGTGAATACATTGATGGATGCAGCCGGATTTGGGATCGGATTATATCAGGAAAAGAAAAACGAAATTCTATTCCCTGTCTATATAGAAGACGGGGTTAAGTTGCGTGATACGCACTTTGATGCTTCTGATATGAACCGCCTTGGTTCCTGGTCTTTCCAGAATAAAAAAGAGGTTTTCATCAATGATATTTATAAGGAAATAACCAATTATGTGGAGAAGAGGTATGAACCTGTGGCCGGCAGAGCTGTGGAGTCGCTCATCTATTTGCCGCTGATGGTCAAGGACAGAAGATTAGGTGTTATCACTGTTCAAAGTTTCAATAAGAATGCCTATACTAAATATCACCTTGATATTCTTCGTAACCTGGCAGCATATGCTGCGATTGCATTGGAAAATGCAAAAATTTACGAGGGGATGGAAGAAACTGTTGAAGAGCGGACCAGGGAAGTTGTGAGTCAAAAGGAAGAAATTGAAAGGAGTTATGAAAACACCCGTTTGTTAAGCGAAATAGGCCAGCAGTTGACTTCCACTCTTAATTTTGAACGCCTTTTCAATAAACTGCACGAGAATGTAAACAGATTGATGGATGCTGCCATTTTTGGCGTACGCATTTATCATGTGGATCGGCAAGAGGTAGAGTACAAATTTGAAATTGAAAATGGAAAGCAATTTCCAGCCGAAATAGTTAGTATGGCTGATCAGGATAATTACTCTGTTTGGTGTATTAATAATAGAAAGGAAATTTTTATTAATGATAACCTACGGGAATACAAGAAATATACGCAGCAAATACGAGTTGTGTCGGGAGACATGCCTCATTCTCTTATTTTTTATCCCCTCATGATTGGCGAGCGCGTACTTGGAGTGATTACGGTACAAAGTTTTCGTAAGCATGCCTATACTCCCTATCATCTGGACATTTTAAAAACATTGGCATCCTATACGGCCATTGCACTTGAAAATGCCAGTTTGTATGAAAATCTGGAAGAGAAGATTCGGGCACGTACTACGGAGGTGCTAAAGCAAAAGGAGATTATCGAGGAAAAAAACAAGAACATTACTGATAGTATTAAATACGCTAAAAAAATTCAGCAGGCCCTTTTACCAAATGAAGCTGAAATGCTACGTGCTTTACCGGAAAGCTTTATTTATTATAAACCTAAAGATATTGTAAGCGGGGACTTTTATTGGTACACGCAGTTCGATGATTTTGCCATCTTTGCCGCCGCAGACTGTACCGGCCATGGCGTGCCAGGGGCATTCATGTCGGCAATCTGCAATGACTTAATGAATCAGGTGATACGTGACGAGCATGTAAGTGATCCTGCTATGGCATTACAACAATTAGACATTAAGTTGGGAATGCTACTGAAGAAAAGTGCAGATCAGGGTGCAAACGATGGGATGGATATTGCGCTTTGCTCGTTAAACATGAAAACGCATGAACTCAAGTATGCTGGTGCACATCGGCCATTACTTATTCAGAGGGGGGAGGAGATTCTGGAGTTTAAGCCGGATAAAATTTCTATCGGGGGATATAACGTAGACGAGAAAGTATTTCATAATCATCAGATCAGGCTGAAAAATGGTGACATCCTTTATCTTTTCACGGATGGTTATACGGATCAGTTTGGTGGCCCGAAAGGAAAGAAATTCAAATACAAACAACTGAAGGACTTGTTTCTTCAAATAAAGGGCAAACCTATGGGTGAGCAAAGAGAGGAAATTGCCGCAACCATTAAAAACTGGAGACAAATGCAGGAGCAGGTTGACGATATACTTGTTATGGGAGTGAGAATTTGAATTCAGGATTCTCTTTCCAAAACATGGGTAATAGTAGTGGAAGCGGTACCCCCGATACTTTGTATAAGACCAATACGGGCATCGCGTTTAATTTGGTTCGCACCGGCCCGGTCAGTTAACTGAAGATAAGCTTCTACTGCCTGATAAACACCGGAAGCGCCAATGGCATGGCCTCGTGCTTTTAAGCCACCGAATGTGGAAATAGGAACTCTGCCATCCGCCAGTATTTGTCCTTCGGCAGCAAGTTTCCAACCCTCACCCGGCTTAGCAAATCCCATTCCTTCAAGCGAAAGAGTTGAAATAATTGAATAGGCATCGTGCAGTTCAAAAAAATCAACGTCTTCCTTTTTTATACCAGCCATTTTGTAGGCTTTATTTCCTGAGCGGCTGATACCTTCTGCAAGTAATGGATTACTGCGGTCATTAATGCCGACAAATTCAGTAGATCCAGCAGACCCTGTTATTTTTACATTTGGCAGCTGTCTGGATGTAGACTGTCTTGGATATTTTGAAAGAACCAAAGCCGCCGCTCCATCACAAACCGGAGAGGCATCATAAATTCTTACCGGGTCGGCAATGAAACGGGAATTTAAATATTCATCCAGGGTAATTTCTTTATGAAAAAGAGCCTTCGGATTATGGTTGGCATTTTTATGGGCATTTACACCAAACATGCCAAAGGAATCAGCGGAAATTTTATATTTTTCTATATACATTTTCATTAATCGGGCATTGAGCGTAACAAAGGTTTCCCCCTTGCTGCCTTCCGTCTCCCAATCCGATGCTGTAGCTATAGAGCGAGTGATGAAATCCTTGTCGATATGAGACATTTTTTCCAGTCCGCAAACAACCACGGTTTCACAAAATCCGCTCATTATAGCCATCACCCCAGCCCGAACTGCAGCCCCTCCCGATCCACATGCGGCTTCAAGAGTTACTGATTCCGTTCCTTTTAATCCGGCACTAGCGGCTACCAATGGACCTAATTGTTGTTGATTCGAAATCACACCGCTTAACATATTGCCAAGGTAAATAGCATCAACATGTTCAATACCTCCATCTTCCATTGCCAGTCGTACCGCTTCAGCGCCCATTTCCCGGATACTTAAAGCGGAATTTTTTTCCACTTTCAGTTGGCCGATACCGGTGATGTAAACTCCTGGTTTGTTTTTAGATTTCATGATGCATTCATTGTTATTCTACTTAGCAAAACTATTTTAATTATACCGGAAGCGTATTAAGGGATAATCACCAAATCATGAAAAACAACAGTTTGTTTAGCAATTCATTATCACAGTGAGGTCAAAACTATTCGTGTTAAGGCGTTTTACCTATGTTTTCTTTCAATAAGGAATATGATCTCTATCCTTGTGATGATCGCATACTTTCATTTTTCAATAGCCCCTGAAATATCAAATAAAATCCCACCTTTGTCAGGCAGGTATGGGTCAATCAGAAAAACACACACTTACGAATGGAAAGCCTCTTATAAGAGGACTCGGGCTCAAAGAAGCGACCGCGATCAACATAATTGATATGGTTGGTATGGGTCCGTTTATTATCATTCCTTTTGTTATAAACCGGATGCATGGCCCCCAATGCATATTAGCCTGGTTACTTGGAGCATTTCTGGCATTTATGGATGGGTCGGTTTGGGCAGAGCTGGGGGCTTCCTATCCGGCAGCCGGCGGCTCCTATGTATTTCTCCAAAAAATTTATGGAGAAAAAAAGTGGGGATCTCTTTTTGCTTTCCTTTTTATATGGCAAACCAGTATACAAGCTCCTCTTGTAATAGCTTCCGGCGCAATCGGTTTTGCACATTATTTTAATTATCTGGTCCCCCTGAGTGCAGTCGGCCAAAGAGCTGTGTCAGGAGGGTTAATCCTGCTTCTGGCTTTTCTGTTATACCGTAAAATAAGTGACATAGGAAAAATTTCATTGATTATGGGACTGCTGGTTGGCCTTACGCTCCTTTGGGTTATCGTTGCAGGGTTTACACATTTTCATGCTTCCTATATTCTGGATGTTCCTTCTGATTCATTTAAGCTAAGTCCGATTTTTTTTACAGGACTAGGCCTTGCATCCACAAAAACTATTTATTCTTTTCTTGGCTATTACAATGTCTGTCACCTCGGTGCTGAAATAAAAGATCCAGAGAAAAATATTCCCCGAAGTATTTTTATTTCGATTAGCGTCATTACGATTATTTATCTCCTGATGCAGGTAAGTGTACTTGGAGCAATGCCTTGGCAGGAATCCGAGACATCTACCTACTTTATCAGCACGTTGTTTGAAAGATTATATGGGGTTATAGCTGCCAATATTGTTACCATACTCATCCTGTTCGTGGGAATTGCGAGTCTGTTTTCTGCAACACTTGGCTACTCACGTATTCCTTATGCGGCGGCAATTCAGGGTAATTTTTTCAAATTATTCGCCAGAATACACCCTTCCAGGCAATTTCCACATATTTCGTTGCTGTTCCTTTGTGGAGTAGCTTTTTTGTTCAGCCTCTTTTCTGATTTATCAACGATTATTACCGTTATCGTTATTATGAGGATTCCGGTACAATTTGTAGGTCAGGCAGCAGGGTTAATAGCATTGCGTTATCGAAACAAAAAGAGCCCCAGGCCATATCGTATGTTATTATTTCCGATACCGGCTGTAATTAGTATCTTCATCTGGCTCTTTGTGATGTTCAGTATGGAATGGAAAGTATTTGCTATGGCATTTGGTGTGGTTGCCATAGGATTGATGTTATTCCTGGTCAGAGCAAAGAATAACCGGACATTTCCCTTTGTGGGAAAAGGGCAATCGGTTGTAAATCAATCATAAAAAAGTACAGAATAACAAACAATTTGGTTGGTTTTACGTACAAGAGAACCAGCATTCTGCAAACCTCAACGAAAACATACGTTTTATGAAACATACCTACCGTGTATTATCAATTTTTGCTATTTTTCTTTCAATACATTCTTACTCACAGGAATTCTGGGGTATGACCTCCAGCGGAGGAGCTTATGGGCTTGGTACCCTATTTAAAGCAGATACAGGATGTACCAATACTCAAGTCAAATATTCCTTTGTATCCAATATCCCGGGATCAACACCTGATGGTGACTTAGTACAAGCCAGTAATGGTAAATTTTATGGTATGACCTCCAGTGGAGGTTCCAATTCTACCGGAATATTATTTGAATATGACCCAACGAGTGGAGTCTACACGAAAAAATTTGAGTTCAATGGGGCCAATGGAGCAAATCCCAACGGTTCACTAGTTCAAGGAGCGAATGGGAAATTGTATGGTATGACTCCTTTGGGGGGGGCAAATAACATGGGTGTTCTTTTTTCTTATGACCCTGTAACATCACTCTACAATAGACTGATTAATTTTTCGGGTTCTGCTAATGGAGCTAATCCAATGGGGTCTTTGATACAAGCATCAACAGGAAAGTTGTATGGGATGACTTCGGCCGGAGGGGCTAATGGATTGGGAATACTTTTTTCATATGACCCGGCAACAGGAATCTTCATCGATAAAATTGATTTTGCGGGAGTAGCAAATGGGTCGGTACCCAATGGCTCATTAGTACAAGCATTTAACGGCAAATTGTATGGATTAACTTCGACGGGTGGAATAAAAAATGACGGAGTACTTTTCTCTTACGATACGACTGCGGGCACATTGACCAAAATGATAGATTTTGACAGTATACCCAAAGGTTGCAACCCCAATGGAGCATTGGTAGAAATCAGTCATGGTAAACTTTTTGGAACCACGCTGAATGGTGGGGCACTAGGAAACGGAATTGTTTTCTCGTATGTTATAAGTACTGGAATTTTTACGGATGTAACAGATCTGAATGCTAGTACCCAAGGTGGAAATCCTTCCGGATCACTTGTACTTGCGCCGAATGGTAAGTTTTATGGTTTAACATCGGCAGGTGGAGCTAATGGATTTGGTACACTTTTCCAACTGGATACTACATCGCTCACCCTTGTAGACAAAGTGGATCTGGCCGGAATATCCAATGGCCAATATCCCAAGGGATCTCTTATCTATGCTTTGGATGGAAAATTGTACGGAATGGCAAGCAGTGGAGGGCTCAATAACAGCGGCGTTCTCTTTCAGTTCGATCCCGGTTCAGGAACATATACCGATAAAGTTGATCTGGAAACGGCAACAAATGGAGCTGTTCCAACAGGGAGTGTTATAATGGCAAGCAATGGGAAGCTGTATGGTATGACAACCAGTGGAGGAACCGGAGGAACGGGAGTTCTGTTTGAGTATGATACCGCATTGGCAACCTGTACAGCTAAAGTACAATTCACCGGAATGAATGGAGTTAGCCCTAATGGATCTTTAATCCAGGCCAGTAATGGTAAAATATATGGATTGACAACCGCCGGCGGAATTTCCAGTCTTGGTGTTTTATTTGAATACGACCCTTCAACAAATATCTGTGTAAAGAAATTTGATTTTGATGGAGCCGCCAATGGAGCCGCTCCTTTTGGCTCACTTGTGCAGGCGAATAATGGATTGCTTTATGGAATGTGTTCTGCTGGAGGAGCAAATAGTGCTGGCGTTATTTTCTCATATGATCCTACATCGGGAACACTGACTAAGACAATTGATTTTGATCCGGCTCTCAACGGATCCACTCCATATGGATCGCTTATCCAGACAAATACAGGAACCTTATATGGGTTAACATCGGCCGGAGGGCTGAATGGCACGGGAATTCTTTTCAGTTATTCAATAGCTTCGGCTACCTGCAATAAAATGATTGACTTTACCGGTACAACCAATGGGACTAATCCTTATGGATCACTGATAGAATCTCCTTCCGGAAAGTTGTATGGAGCTACATCCGGCGGAGGCTCGAATGGACAAGGAGTAATTTTTGAGTACGACACAGTTTCGGCTACACTTACGAATATTTTTTCGATGAATCCAATGCCGGATGGCGATTTTCCACAAGGATCTTTGACGATAGCAGGCAACAAATTTTATTTAACGGCAGATTATGGTGGGATTAATAATGTAGGAGCTTTGATGCAATATGACCCAACACCCAACACTGCGATTGATAAAACGGATTTCTCCCGAACCACTACGGGTGCGGATCCTTATGGAGATTTACTCTATCTCTGTAACCCTGTTACCATTACTAGCCAATCTGTTGATACCGCCAAATGTCCTGGCTCTTCATGCATTCTTTGGGTAAATACAACCGGTAAATATGTTACATATCAATGGTATAAAAACGGAACACTCATAGTTGGGGCCAACAATGCCAATTATGTGATTCCTTCCGCCGGCCCATCTGATTCGGCTACTTATTATTGCGCTGTAAGCAACCCTTGTGGAAATTTGAATACAGTAAACACAAAAATTTCTCTTTATCCTCAACCAGCTATTCCAACCATCAGTTCAGGAGGATCTACTCTTACTTCCAGTGCTGCAACGGGTAATCAATGGTATCTGAACGGAACCATTATTGGAGGAGCAACAGCTCAGAGCTATACAACAACACAGAATGGAAATTATACCGTTACAGCAACAAATGCTAATGGTTGTTCGGCAACATCAGCTCCGTTCAATATGACGAATACGGGGATTATGGAAAAGTCTGGAGGGTTGACTGTGGATATGTATCCCAATCCGGCATCTTCTGTTTTGAATCTCACATTTCAAACAGATCGCGAACTGCAGATTGATATGACAATAATTGATCTTTTAGGAAATACCATTTTGAGCGAAAAGGTGTACCTGACAAAATCTGCTAACAATACTACGCTGGATGTGAGCTCGCTAAGCGCAGGGGTATATGTTCTAAAATTAAATAGTGTGTCAGGCACAACCCTTATAAAATTCTTTAAGCAATAACATCAGGAAAGTAATTTCTGACGAAGCATAAAGTCGAGCTGTTCATTGGCTTGAATAAGTTTAGTAGTAAGCTCTTTGTTTGCTTCCCGCAGCGCATATACTTCATATGCGTTTTCAATCGACATTTTTAACTCCTGTTCATCCCAGGGTTTTGTAATATATCGATATACCTGTCCTTTGTTAATTGCGCTAATTACCGCTTGTATATCTGCATAGCCGGTAAGCAGAATCCGAATCGGGTCGGGGTATTCTCCAATAATAGACTCAAGAAATTCAACACCGGTAACACCGGGCATACGCTGGTCGGTAAGGATCACATGAAAGGTTTGTTCTTTCATTAAAGCTTTTCCTTCTTCTGCAGACACAGCTGTGAAAATATTGAAATCTCTTCTGAAAAGAGCTTTGAATGCAACCAGATTGTTGGATTCATCGTCGACGTAAAGAACATTGATTTTCTTTTCCATGATTAGCAAATTAAAAAATGTTTATGCCGTGCATTGTATTTTCTAAAATTTTTCCGTTTGTTGGGTAATCGGAATGGATATAACAAACTCACTGCCTTTGCCAACTTCGGACAACACCTTAATTTTTCCATGATGCTTTTCTATAATGGAATGGGTAATAGATAAACCTAGCCCCATTCCCTGACCTACAGCCTTTGTGGAGAAAAAAGGTTCGAATATTCGTGGCAATACTTCTTCTTTTATCCCTATGCCATCATCCTTTATGCTCACATATACATTTGATGCATCCGAGGAGGTACAGATGGTGATATGCCCTTTTTCCGAATCCTTTTTTTCGGCAATCGCCTGAATGGCATTGTTAAGAATATTCATAAATACCTGGTTGATTTTACCGGGGTAGCATTCAACAGGAGGAAGTTGACTGAATTTTTTCTCAACCAGCACCTTATCTTTCAAAATGGTATTCAGAAGAATGAGTGTGGCATTTAAGCCTTCATGGAGATCTGTTGTTTTTAATGTGTCTTCATCAAGACGGGAGAACACTTTCAGCCCTTTGATAATTTCTGATGTACGTGTAGCTCCGTCATCTATTCCATGCAGGAGATCATCAATTTCCTTGATGGAATAATCCATATCCAGGTCTTTTTTCAGTTTTTGAGCTGCCGCAATTTTTTCCGCCACTTGATGCCCGTCTTCAATAAGGGCATATTGTTGATAAAGTTGTTTTAGTTCATCCAGTGTACGTTTTAAGGACTTGATGTTTGACTTAACAAAATTAATCGGATTATTAATTTCATGGGCAATACCTGCTGTAAGCTGACCAAGGGAGGCCATCTTTTCGGAATCCACGAGTTGACTTTGTGTTTCTTTAAGATTTGTGAAAGTTTCACTCAATTCCTTATTTGCAGCTTCAAGTTCTGTAGTACGTTCTTGAACTTTTATTTCTAGAATTACATTTTGTTCTTTAACAATACGCTCATTTTCCGTCAGGGCTTCCAGAGCCTTTGTCTGACTTTCTTCTTTTTCCTTTTTAAGAATATTAATCCTGTCGGCCAAACCAAAAGAAATTAGTACTACTTCGAATGCAGAACCTGTTTGCATCGTATACCTTGTAATGTTGTTATATGGAAAGATTCCAAAATCTTTCATAATATAGATAACAACCCCAACGAGGAAAAAGGTCCAGGCAATAAGAAAAAATTTAGCAGGACGGTACCCTTTTCTATAAATAACAATACCCATTGTTAACATGTAAGTAGAGACCAGCATGGCCGTTATTTCCATGAGAGCATAACTGGCTGTATAAATGTTAAAAATGGCCAGAAGGATGCTGATAGAATAAATTATATAGAAGACTACAGCTATCCTGTCCAGCTTGGGAGTGAACTCTGAAGTATGCAGGAATACTCTTAGAAAGGCCAGACCGGCAATCCCTACGAGAGAAGGAAAGAAAAATCCTCCGTGTATGGCCATCCATGGAGAGTGAGGCCAGAGATATTGAAAAGGGAACCCCTGCAGGCTTGTCTGGGTTAAGAGAATAATGACAATATAAACTACGTAATAAATGTAGCTTTTGTCTCGAACAGTAAAATAAATAAAAAGATTATAGAGCAGCATAACGAGCATAATGCCGAAGTAAATTCCGGATAGTATATGTTTCTGGCTAAGAAAATTGAGTATGGAATCTTCAGTGCCTAACACAAGCGGAACCTGGATTTGCTCCGTGCTTTTTATTCTCATCAGATAGGTAACTTCTTTTCCAGGAAGAATACTTAGCCGAAAAAGATAATCAGGGATTTGATACAGGCGAATTGCAAAATCCTGATATTCCCCCATTTTTTGAACGGTGTATGTACCGTCTGTTTTGGGAAAATAAAGAGCGACTTCGTCCATATTTGGCTGCTCCAGCATCAAAAGTAGTTGCCCGGAAGAGCTTTCATTCCGGATGTGGATTTTTAACCAAAAGGCAGAAGAGGAAAGGCCGAGATTTGGAACTTTTTGGGTACTTGATTTGTACTGATCGGAAGCGAGTGCTTGTTCAAAGGAAAGCGCTCCTGCTTTATCCTCCAGAATTTCTATGCTGCCTCCGATATCCAGACGGGAAGTATTGTCGGAAAAAAAAACCGTCTCGGTTGCAGATGCAACCGAGAGAAACGAAAGAAAGAAAAACATGGAAACTAAATATCGACTCATAGGGCGTATTATTCTGCTAACGTTTGAATACCATTGACTCAACAAGAACGTGTTTGGCAACAGGAACAACCAAATCATACTCCACTTCCTGGTTGCTTTTTGGCCCTTTTTCGAGTGCTATACAACGGGGAGTCTTTCTAAGCTCCAGCATGCGTTCTCTGTCGTAATCAGTACTGGTAGCTAAGGTTTCTGCATTCATAATACCCACAACTTTAGCCAGATATTCTTCCGTAGGATAGATGAAATCTCCATTGTTGCCAAGACTCCGGTCTATTATAAATCCAACACGTGTGAACATTGGCAGTGAGTATTCAGCACAAATACCAAGTAAAGTGCGAAAATGTAATTGATTAATGATGGATATAGCAGCGCGTACAAGTAAAATACTAATGCCCTGTCCGGCTACTTCTTTTGAGTTCCAGAGCCCGCATAATTCCCCTGCGCCTCCGTCTATCCTATGTTTAACAACCAAATCATAAACCCGATGATCCATTTTGCCTACTGCCGTTTCCACAGGCAGGGGATGAAGTCCGTCGGCTACTTGTACGCGTATTCCACCTACTAGTTTTCCATTTAGTTCCGCCACAACACCATAAGTATATGGATTTTCTATCCAATCTTTGTTATAAGAAGTTATATTAAGTATACCGTAGTCTTCCAGCACCTTCCGATGTCCTTCTATGTATTCAAGGCTTACGGAATGTTCCTCCAGAGGGTAAAATGATCTGATCTTTAACATAGTTTACTCGAGGTAAAGCACGTCGTCCACAGGGCGCCGAAGCGCCCTAACATCTATTTGATCTGCAACATGAATTCGAAACAGGAAAATCTCCCCTAACTCGGGAGACAATGAAAATAAACGAATAAAACGCGATCGTAAGTCCTGTAATTCTTCCTTCATAGCAGGTGTAAATCCAGCTCCATTACCCTGGATGAGGCGGTGAAAGAAAAAAGTGCAGGCAGAAACGGGGTGAACAGAAAGTCCGCTTTTATTTGCCTGAAGCCAAGCTTTTTGTAATGCCCGTCCACCATTATAAAAATTAAAAGGACTGTAGGCCGGCATTGTAACAAGACCAACAGCAGAGGCGGAAGCGATTGCCTTACGCCCCATTTTTTCAAAAGCCTGTCCGCCTTTCCATTCATTCAGATGATGTATAACACCCGGAGCTGTTGACATCCGTAAGCCGGCAAGTTCAGAAGGAGTTAACTCAATTGTAGCAAGATCTACACCATCTTTTGTTTTTGCTGCTTCCTCGGGTGTCCATCGTATCTCACTTACAAAATCACGATGATCTTCTTCACTCATTAAGCGGATGCGATCCACAGCCCCGACAATATCTGCTACCTCATCAAGCTCCTTAGAGGAGCTAATGATTTTCAATTCGGCTCCGTGAATAGTCTGAGAGGCTCTTTTAATTTCTTCAAGCAAGTGAGGAGCCAGATTTTGTCGCTGTCCATATTTCCGGTTAGTGCCCCGGCTAAAAATTGTTCCGGAAAGCATGTCACAATCGTGAGATTCTAATATACCGGTGGAAGGAACCTGGTTTTTTGAATAAAAACGAAAAACAGAAACGAGCTTACTGGAAGAAGGCAGAAGACAATCAGTACTCACTTCCAGATTCAATTCGTGTGCCTTTAGAATAAGATTTTCGGTTGCTGCCCCTAGTCCTATATGTGAGGCCGTATTTTGAAAGTCGAGTAACGACACAGAGCGAATACGATCATGAAACAAATAAAGGCTTTTGTTGGTGTACAACCATTTCCAAGGCTGACAATTGGCACCAGTAGGAGCAGCAATAGCTGCCGAGATAAGGGTAACCAATTGGGTTTTGTTGAGTTCAAGTTGTTGATCGTCAGGAACAATATTTTGTTTTTGTATAGTGTCGTGCATTTCCTTTTGGGTCAGCACCGTTTCTCCGGTAGTTTCGGGTTGAGCAACTGCAGAAGATGGTTTATCGCAGATCAGCTCTTCTAAATCCACAAAATAACGTCCGGATTCATGAAACTGATCCAGGCTAATTCTTCTGCATACATCCGCAGCCAGCGCAGCTCCCAGAACAACGGATGAACCAAGTTGAGGCCATGTGGTAAGGGTTTGGCCTATTTCTATCATAGAAGCCTTTAGCTTAGATGAAATAGTCTCTGCTCCCAACATGGGAAGGATATAAGGTACTTTTTCTTCATTGTTCAGATTTTTAATACGACTGATATCCAGGTGGTCAATCATTCCATGCAGCAAAGGGCGATCGGGTTCCAGATCAAATCGTTCTACGTCAAGTGTACCGCGGTCATTCATATCCATTACAACCGGAATTCGCATGGCTCTTGCTTTTATTCTGCACTGTATTTTGATATCCAGTCCGTCACACTCTTCAACAAGTATATCAAGTTTACCACCTTTTTCGAAAAAGTCATCCATGTTTTCCTCTGTGAGACCGTCGGTATAACACACCGTTTTCAGATATGGATCCATTTCTGCAATTTCTCTTGCTACTACAATGGCTTTCGAAATGCCAATATTGTGTAAGCCGGTCTGAATCCGGTTCATATTGGTAAGTTCCAACAGATCGAAATCGGCCAGCCGGATTTCCCCGAAACTACGTTCCAATGCCATGGCCATGGCAATCGTTTTGCCAACGGAGAGACCGACCACCCCGATTTTTAGTTTGCCAAGACGGTCGCGCTCCTGAACTGTAATTTTATATTGATTCCGGTTTGTTCTTACCTCAATAAATTCACTTTCCCCGAGTACATGTACAAGGCGTGAAGACCAGGGATAGTATACCCAAGCACCGTATTCATCGGGATTAAAACCTTTCAGATGGTGATCTGCCAATTCATTCAATTGGTCGGTATTCAGCTTTAGCTTGGGGTTTCTTGATTTGAGCAGTTCACGAAGCTGTGAGTAAATTTCATTGCTTATCTGGAGGTGAGGAACATCTTTTATTAATTTGTCCAGCTCCTTCCTGTCGGCATCCTGCTGCAGATAAAAAACGCGGGGATGATAAACAGTGTCAGAAGAAGAAGCTTTTCTTTCTAACGACGCAAACAGGGTTTCCGACATAAAGAATATGTATTGATTTGAGTATGTGAGTTGGTTCTTGTTTCATTGCCATCAGCAAGGAAACAAGCAAGGATTTAAGCCTGATTTGGAATAACGATCTTGAATTTCGTTCCTTGTCCAATGACCGAACTGACTTCAATTTCGCCACCTATTTTTTCAACGGCCTCTTTGGCAATATAGAGTCCTAGTCCCGATCCTGGTTTTTCTTGTGTGGCCCGATAAAACATATCGAAAATTTTATCGAGGTGTTCCGTTTCAATTCCAATGCCGCTATCTTCAATAGAAAGAGTGGCATGCTCATGCCCTACTTTTAAATCAATAGAAACAAACTGGTCGCTACGGTTTTTATTCTGGTATTTGATAGCATTTAACAGAAGGTTGTTGAGGATAACCTGGAAGCGGAATTCGTCAGTGCTAAAAATTTCGGCCTGTTCAATATTGTATTTGAGTTCGATTTTGTTTTTATCCTGGAAATAATCAAAGCTAGCCCATGTTTCACGTATGATCTTGTCAAAATCAAGTATACTAGGGCGTATCTCGTACTTCACATTCTGATAGTAATTGATAATATTACCGACAAATACATCAAGCCGGTCAATGCTTTTTTCAATCATTCCCAGAAAATCTTCAGGATGGTTGTGGGGTTGGGTTTTCGAAAAATTTATGATGCCTTTAATTGACATAAGGGGTGCCCTTAAATCGTGTGAAGCACTGTATACAAATTTTTCAAGCTCGTTATTGGTTTTCTGAAGTTGGATGTTTCGTTCCTTCAGCAATCGGCGAGTACAAGCCATTTCAAATGCATTGCGAATAATAACCCTGAGCTCTTGCTCATCCCAGGGCTTATTTAAATAACAATATATTTTTCCTTTATTGATGGCATCAACCACATCCTTCATATCGGAATATCCGGTAATTAATATTTTTATTAAATCAGGATACTCTCCCACAATAGATTCCAGAAAATCCACTCCGTTAATGCCTGGCATTCTCTGATCGGTGATGATGATGTCGATGGCTTCTTTTTGGAGCACAAGCAGACCTGCTTCGGCAGATTGAGCCACAAAAACCTTAGCATCCCTTCGAAATGCAGCTTTGAAAGCTGTCAATTGTCCAGGGTCGTCATCCACGTACAGAATTTGAGGGTTCTGATCAAGCATATTCTATATTCAACATCATTTCCATCAGGCTGGTATTCCTTCCATTATATGCAAAAACACATAGAAATTGAACCTGTCGGAACCTGGATTTTAGTATTGTTTATGGATTAAACCAAAGATATGTATTTAAACGGATGGAATTTTTATTCGGTCGCTTACAAACATACAAAAACATGAAATTTCTTACATCTGCAAGATTTGCCTAAAAATTGGTAAAAAATAGAATATCAAAATCGAAAATATCCAGGTTGCCAAATTGCCTTCGTGTCTGAAAAGCAGGTGCATATTTTAGCAAATACCTGAAAATACTATATGGATTGAGATTTTGAGCAGTAAAAAATTGCCACATTTCCTGACGAAAATCATGGCTGTGAAAAGAGATATTTTCCAGAAGCAACGACTATTAAATATTCTAACAGGAAATTAACATGTAATGTTATCTAGTTAGGATGATATTTATCGATTAAATTCACAAAATCGGGGCTTCTAAGACATGTGCTTAGAGGACGAAAATTACAATAAGCGAGGATACTCCTCCTACATATTAGAACCTGCAATTAAGCCGGATCAATTACCCATATTTCAAATTACGATTAGCAATTAATAAGTGTATAAACCTCTTTGTCTAATTTTTCCCGATGATCGGGGTGAGCGATTTTAATCAACGCCTTTGCTCTGTCTTTTCTGCATTTACCATAAAGATTGGCTATGCCGTATTCTGTAACAACATAATGCACATGCGCACGGGTGGTGACTACACCGGCTCCCGGGTGAAGCATATTTACTATCCGTGATTCGCCTTTTGACGTGGTAGCGTGGAGGGCAATAATAGGCTTTCCCCCTTCGGAAAGGGAAGCACCACGGATAAAATCCATTTGTCCTCCTACACCGGAATACATTATCGATCCAATACTGTCGGCACATACTTGTCCGCTTAAGTCAATTTCTATCGCACTATTGATTGCTACTACTTTTGGATTTTGACGTATAATATGCGTATCATTTACGTAGGCTGAGTCTTCCATTTCAATTAATGGATTATCATCCACAAAATCATACAATCGGCGACTTCCAAGAATGAATCCGGCAACTATTTTACCGGGATGTTTTACCTTATGCTCTCCAGTAATAACTCCTCTTTCAACCAGATCAATGACCCCATCGGAAATCATTTCACTATGAATTCCCAATTGTTTATGATTTCTCAGTTCGCTTAATACTGCATTAGGAATATTTCCAATCCCCATTTGCAAGGTGGAGCCATCTTCTATAAGACCGGCTACGAGTTTCGCTATTTTGATGTCACGTTCGCTTGGCTGGCTGCTAATGACTTCGGGAATAGGCTCATTCACTTCCACCATGTACTTAAAGCGTGACATATGAACCATACCTGCCCCATGTGTACGGGGCATTTGCGGATTTACCTGGGCAATGAGACAGCCTGCGTTCTCAATGGCTGAGGGAGAAAGATCTACAGATGTACCCAGACTGCAAAATCCATGTTTATCGGGTGGAGACACGTGAAGCAAAGCCATATCGAGAGGAATAACCTTTTTTCGGAACAGCGCCGGCACCTCACTTAAAAAAACCGGAATATAATCAGCCATCCCATTAGCAATAGCTTTCCGCAAATTACTGCCAATAAAGAAACAATTGGTTTTGAAATGACCACGCAATGATTCATCAGCATATGGAGCAGGTCCTTCCGTATGCATGTGGTACAGATTAATGTTTTCCAGCATACGACCATTCTCTACCAAAGCCTTAATAAGAGCCTGTGGTGCAGCAGCAGCCGATTGGATAAAGACGTGGGAGCCGGATGTGAGTCCAGAAAGTGCTTCGGAAGCCGATACATAGGGCTTGTTTGTCATAATAATTAGAGTAAAGCCGGTATCAAACAATCACTTTTATTGAAATGTACTAATGTTATGCAATATTAAAGCGTTTATAGCGCACTGAAAAAGAGATCAATCAGGTTTGATGTTGAGCTAAATCATTTTAACCTGTGATGCTGGTCATGATACCTTGCTGTTGGACTCGGTTTCTTTGTATGGTAATTCATCAGAGCCATAATTGTTCATCTGTCGAAGACAAAAATGAAAAAAGACACAAACTATCCCGAAATGAAGAAGAGAAGGACCATACTGATTTGGAACCCTCTTTATCTGATAATGATTGCCGGAGCCATGATCTCTTTTCAGTGTATCCAAGCTCAATCAAAAGTTTGGAGTTTGAAAGAGTGTATTAGCACCGCCCTGGAAAAAAACATAGGTCTGAATCAAAGTAAACTGGGTAATGAGATTACACATATTACGTGGGATCAAAGCAAATACAATCTTTACCCAAACCTGAATCTGAGCGACGCACATAATATCAGCTTTGGACGGGCACTGGACCCTGTATCCTATGAATACACTAACCAGAATGTTTCAAGTAATGTACCGTCTTTGAATAGTACGGTTACCTTATATAGCGGGATGAAAAACCTGGATCTTATAAAAGAGAACAAATTAAACTATGATGCCGGAAGCCTGGATATCGAAAAGCAACAGAACGACTTGACATTAAATGTGCTTGCAGCGTATATGCAGGTGCTTTTGGACGAGGAAGCCGTGAATATTACAAAGGAGCAAATGGCATTAACCGCCCAACAGGTAGATCGTACCGAGAAATATGTTAAAGTGGGCAAGTATCCTGAACTTAATCTGTTTCAGGTTAATTCCCAATTGGCAGCAGACAAATCTGCGGAAGTGGATGCTGAAAACACATTGCAGATTGCAAAGGTAACGCTTATGCAGTTGTTGGAATTGCCGCTTATGCCTGATTTTGAAATAGAAAAGCCTGCAGTGGAAACGCTTCTTAGTGAAGCTCCGGCACTTTCGACAGAAGATATTTATAAAACGTCACTGGATATTTTGCCTCAGGTTAAAAGTGCGGCGCTTCGCACACAAGCTTCTGACTGGGATCTGAAAGTATCTAAAGCAGCATTAATGCCTACACTGAGTCTTACAGGCAGTTTACGCACGAATTATTCCAACCTGAGAAGCCAGGAAACCGATCAGTTGGTTTATCAACGTGAAAATATTGGTTATTTGTTAGGCAACCCACTGCAGCCCGTTGTCGGTATGGTTCCGACGGACCTTGTCAATATCTCATCCTACCCGGGATGGAAACAGCTCAATGATAATTTTGGAGAAGTACTCAGCTTTTCTCTTACCATACCCATCTTTAACAATTTCCAGGTAAAAAGTGCTATTGCCAAGTCGAAGATAAATATTGCCAATGCAAAACTTAATGAAGAAGCAGTTAAAGTGACAATCCGGAAGTCGGTGGAACAAGCCTATACGGATGAGGTGGGGGCTGCAAAAAAACTGGTTTCAGCCGGTGAGCAGGAAAGATCGGAAGAGCGTACATATGGAGATATGGAGAAAAAATTTAATGCAGGTATGGCGACTACCACTGACTATCTGGTTGAAAAAAACAATTACAATAAAGCGCAACTCTCCAACGTGTCGGCAAAGTTTGATTATATCTATAAAACCAAGGTTGTTGATTTCTACCTGGGAAAACCTGTAACCTTTTAAAGACCATGAAGAAAAACATCATTATTATTTCTGTGATTGCCATTGTAATGGCTGCAGGATATTATTACTATACCAGGAAGAAGAGTGAAACGCTTCCACTTTGGAAAACAGCTAAGGTTGAAAAAGGCCTTCTTGTTCAGTATGTAACTGCTACTGGATCGGTGGCTGCCGATACAACGGTACAGGTTGGAACACAAGTCTCGGGTATTATTGCGAAAATACTAGTGGACTTTAATTCCATCGTTAAATACGGACAGATTGTGGCGGTATTGGATACTACTTTTTTGTATGCCTCTAAGGAAGACGCGGATGCAACATTGCAAAAGGCTATTGTACAGACAGAAGAAATGAAACGCGAGCTGGATCGTACAAAAGCGCTTTTCGAACAAAAGGTAGCTGATCAGGCAGATTATGACCTGGCTATATATAATTATCAAAGCGCTAAAAACGGAGAACGGTCTGCAAAAGCACAATATGACAGAGCCGTCATTAATCTGAGATATGCGACTATTCAGGCGCCGGTAAGTGGAACGGTTATTTCAAGAAACGTGGATGTAGGGCAAACGGTTATTTCCAGTTTTAACGCTCCAACCTTATTCAGTATTGCGAATGATCTTACCAAAATGCAGGTGCAGGCCAATGTGGACGAAGCCGATATTGGCCAGGTAAAGGAAGGACAGGATGTTGAATTTACCGTCGACGCCTATGCGGATGATGTTTTTCATGGAAAAGTGCAGCAAATACGGATTCAGCCGGTAATGGTTCAGAATGTGGTGAACTATGTAGTCATAATTGATGTCCCCAATAAGGATGGAAGATTATTACCTGGTTTGACGGCGAATATCAGGATCCGGGTAAATGCCAGGGATAGTATCATGAAAGTTCCGGTTAATGCACTTCATTTTAATCCGCCGGCAGACTACCCGGGTAGCATTAAGATTCCGGACTCCATATTGAGTAAATCGGAAAGTTTGATTTCCCCACCGAATGAGGACGTTCATAAAAAAACGTTTGTTGTCTGGGTTAAGTCTGGACCTTATATATATCCGATACGGGTCAATGCCGGTATCAGCGACGGCTTGGTAACGGAAGTAAGCGGCAAACTGAAAGCCGGAGATGAAGTGGCAATTGGAGTACTTGCGCAGGCAGCAGCAGTTGTAACGCAGAAAAGTCCATTTATGCCAACCTTTCAGCAACATCGGAAAACACCCTGAACCATGGAAAAGAAAACAATCATACAGGTAAAAAATATCTGGAAAGTGTATAAGACAGGCGACATGGAGATGAATGCCTTGAGCGATGTTTCACTGGAAGTGAAACAAGGAGACTTTGTAGCTATTATGGGTGCAAGCGGATCAGGAAAGTCAACGTTTATGAATATTCTGGGATGTCTGGATTATCCTACGAAAGGAGAATATTATATAGACGGGGCCGATGCATTAAAAATGGACCGGAACGAATTAGCCGATCTGAGGAATAGAAAAATCGGATTTATATTCCAGTCATTTAATATTCTGGCCCGTACATCAGCTATTGAAAATGTGGAGTTGCCGCTTCTGTATAACAATCGTTTCAATGCAAAAGAGAGAAGAGAAAAAGCATTGAAAGCGCTTACCGCGGTTGGTCTGGGAGATCGGATAAACTCGATGCCCAATCAGCTATCCGGCGGCCAGCAGCAACGTGTTGCGGTTGCAAGGGCATTAATCAACGATCCCGTGGTTATTATGGCCGATGAGCCTACCGGTAACCTGGATACGCGTACCAGTTATGAGATTATGCAAATTTTTCAGGAGCTGAATGACAGTGGTATCACCTTTATAATGGTAACACACGAACCCGATATTGCACAATGCGCCCAGAGTAATGTCATGTTCAGAGACGGGCAGATTATCTCCAATCAGCCGGTGAGTAACCGTAAGATAGCTTCTGAAGAATTGAAGGTGATTCCGGATAATCGTATCAAAAAAGAAGCGGTATGAGAATAATGAACCTTATCAAAGTAGCGGGTCGCAGTTTAAGCAAAAACAAACTGCGTACTTTTCTCACGATGCTGGGTATCATCATTGGGGTAGGCTCTGTTATTGCCATGCTGGCTATTGGAGAAGGATCCAGGCAAAATATCCAGGCCTCTGTTGCAAGTCTTGGAACTAATTCGATTATGATCTTCCCTGGCTCTGTCAATCAGGGTGGAGTGAGAATGGGGGCAGGTTCATATTCCACTCTTACGGTGAAGGATGCCGAGGCAATTATGGTCCGATGCGATTTAGTCAGCCAGATTACCCCGGTTGTGAGTAAGAGTGTACAGGTCATTGCAGGTCCACAAAACTGGAGAACCATGTTGGTGGGAGCGAATATTGAATATCTCTCTATTCGAAATTTAAATGTGGCGGAGGGCAGCGCTTATACACTTGCTGATGACCGGGCAGCAGCTAAAGTTTGTATTGTAGGGCAAACGGTCTCCGATAATATTTTTGGAGAAGGAAAGGACCCTGTTGGGCAGTCCATTCGTATTAATAGTATCCCTTTTCGTATTATAGGATTGTTGGAGAAAAAAGGGCAAAACACTTTCGGGCAGGATCAGGATGATATTATCATTGCGCCTTTTTCAACTGTTCAGAAAAGGCTAATGACATCTTCCATATTCATCAGCAGCATTTTTGCTTCGGGAGAATCCGAGAAGGTGATTGATCAGGCAAAGGATGTCATAGGAACAATACTCCGCGAGCAGCATAAACTTACCCCCCATGATGACGATGACTTTACTGTCCGGAGTCAATCGGATATTGCAAATATTTTTGGATCTATTTCAAAAATCATGACCATTCTTTTAGCCAGCATAGCCAGCATCTCATTACTTGTGGGTGGCATAGGGATTATGAATATTATGCTTGTATCAGTTACCGAACGAACAAGGGAAATAGGAATCCGTATGGCAATAGGTGCCAAAGGAAGGGATGTGCTTATTCAGTTTATGATTGAAGCTGTTTTTATCAGCTTTTTAGGGGGTCTTATAGGAGTGGCATTGGGAATGATTACTTCCGGCTTGGTTGCAACGTTTGGCGGTTGGCCGGTGGTTATTACTTCTACGTCTATCCTTCTTTCATTTGCTTTTTCCGCTGCAGTCGGTATTTTCTTCGGGTGGTATCCAGCCCGTAAAGCAGCGAGTCTGAATCCTATAGATGCTTTGCGGTACGAATAAGCACATGTGCTTAAACAAACGTATCTTCGGTTAGAACTACAGAGAAATAGGCTAATGGAAAAAAGGAGTCGCGCTTATCGGATTAACGGAAGAGTCAGAAGGTTGTGGAAGGTGCTTGGCCCCGGACTGATAACAGGCAGCAGTGACGACGATCCATCTGGTATAGCTACCTATTCACAAGCAGGGGCTGGTTTTGGCTTCGCTACTTTATGGAGCGCACTGATCACATTTCCTTTAATGGCCTCGATTCAGGAAATGTGTGCAAGAATAGGCCTGGTGACCGGCGAAGGTCTTGCTACCATCATCCGAAAAAATTATAAAAAGGGTACACTTTACCTCATGCTCATCCTGAGCCTTCCGGCTATTGTTCTCAATATCGGAGCTGATATAGCCGGAATGGGTGCTGTTGCCAATCTTCTTTGTCCGGGAATTCCGTCTTTCATTTTCAGCATTTTCATAACCGCATTGTTGATCGTGTGTATTGTATACCTGCCATACAAGCGTATTGCTGCGGTGATGAAATATCTGTGTCTTACGCTGCTTGCCTATGTATTAGTTCCTTTAATTGTAAAAACAGATTGGTCCGGCGCCCTGAGAGAATCATTTCTTCCCCACATTCATTTTAATAAAGAATATGCTGCTATCCTGGTAGCTATCCTGGGTACCACAATTTCCCCGTATCTTTTTATCTGGCAAACTTCTATGGAGGTAGAAGACATGAAAAAGAAGCAGGGAGGTGCGATCATAAACAACCGAATCATACATAATATGCGTCTGGATGTAGGTTATGGCATGTTCTATTCGAACCTGATCATGTATTTTATCATTCTGGCTTGCGGTACTGTTTTGTTTAGTGCCGGTATCCGGCAAATAGATACGGTAGATCAGGCAGCCCTGGCTCTTAAACCTCTTGCTGGAGATTTTTCATACGCACTCTTCTCCCTGGGTGTCATTGGTACCGGTTTTCTGGCTATTCCGGTTCTGGCGGTATCGTTGTCTTATGCATTGTCAGAAACATTCGAATGGAAAGAAGGTTTGGACAAGAAATACAAAGAGGCAAAACCTTTTTACGGAGTTATAATTGTTTCACTCATCGTAGGCCTCGGCATTAATTTTTTGGGAATAAGTCCCATTAAAGCACTCATTTATACAGCTGTTTTGTATGGCTTGACGGCACCTGGTTTAATTGCAATCATTCTTATTATTTGTAACAACAAGAAAATCATGGGAAACCGCACCAATGGATGGTTTTCGAATATCCTTGGGATTGTTACCTTTCTTCTGATGACCGTTAGCGGTATTGCAATGATCTGGTTCTATTGTTTCCCTTCCTGATAATAATCAGTCTCCTTACAAAGGAATGTCATTTTCTGCGAGCCTCTGTCTTCCTACTTTTATTCTAATAAATAAAATGGAAAACATAGAGGGGGTGTATGATACGCTGGGTAAGTAGTGGTATGCAATTGCCGGCCTTTACTTTCGCTCGCCTGGCTGATTCCTTCCAAAGTACATCCTTACCTGTCCCTCCAAGGGTGGCTTTAAATAAATCAAAGGATGATTTACATCACGTAAACATCTGACCATCCTCATAAACAGGCCAAGTTCACCTGCCTACATTTATCATCATAATATTTAGCATTTAAAATATGGATACCAATAATGCATTTCTGCGTCCTGTAAAAAGCTTCCTGGTAGAAGCAGGGGAGCTCTCTGCATTTGCCTGGAGATTTATCCGAGAAGGATTTAAACCACCCTATGAATATGGCGAGTTGCTTAGACAGTCCTATGAAATAGGTTATCGTTCTATTCCTTTAGTATCGTTTACAGCATTTATTATGGGATTGGTTATAACCATCCAGTCTCATCCGGCTCTGGAAGCTTTTGGTGCAGAATCCTGGTTGCCTTCTATTGTTTCAGAATCGCTTGTAAGGGAAATAACCCCGGTTATTACAGCACTTATTTGTGCCGGTAAAGTGGGATCAAGTATTGGAGCAGAGATTGGATCTATGAAAGTAACCGAACAAATTGATGCTATGGAGGTATCAGGAACCAACCCATTTAAATATCTCGTGGCTACCCGGATTATTTCTACTACCCTCATGTTGCCCCTGCTGGTCATATTCGGTGATGTAGTGGCCCTTTACGGAGGATACCTGGGGGTTAATATCAGAGGAGTCACCAGTATGAATCTGTTCTGGACACAAGTATTTAACAAGCTGGAGTTCGGAGATGTGTTCCCTTCCATTATAAAATCAATTTTTTTCGGGTTTGTAATCGGAGTGGTTGGGACATACAAAGGATATACCACTAAAAATGGAACAGAGGGAGTAGGAAGATCAGCAAATGCTGCAGTTGTGATTGCTTCTTTTGTTGTTTTTATTGTCGATTTGCTGGCGGCTCAAATAGCGGACATACTTCAACTGACATAAATAGTATCATGGAAACGAATGGTTCCCCAATTGTTGTTATTAAGAATCTGGAAAAATCTTTCGGAAAGAAGGAGGTATTGAAAGGATTTAATCTGACAGTTAATAAAGGGGAAAATGTGGTGGTACTTGGAAGATCCGGTGAGGGTAAATCGGTACTGATCAAATGTATTGTGCGTTTGGTGGATGCCGATGCCGGTGAAATCAATGTCCTGGGAATAAATATGCAAAACCTGAAACACGGGGAACTGGATATTATGAGAGCTAAAATAGGATTTCTGTTCCAGAGCAGTGCATTATATGATTCCATGACTGTGGGAGAAAATCTGGAGTTTCCTTTACGCCGACACAGGAAAAAAAATGTGAAGTACGATGTGAACCAAATGGTAAAGGAAGCATTGGAGAGTGTAGGATTGAATGGAACGCAGGAAATGTCGCCTGCAGAACTTTCGGGTGGCATGAGAAAGCGGATTGGAATTGCACGCACGCTTATCCTAAATCCGGAAGTTATGCTTTATGACGAACCTACCACCGGACTTGATCCTGTCACAGCCAGAGAAATCAATCACCTCATGCTGGATGTTCAGGAGAAATACAAAACATCTTCGATAATTATTTCGCATGATATGAATTGCGTGCGTATGACGGCAAACAGGGTAGTGGTACTCATAGATGGCAAGTGTTATGCAGAAGGTACCTATGAGGATCTTAAGAAAAGCCAGGATAAATATGTTAAACAATTTTTCGACTAGCCATGAACAGCTCAACCAACAGCCGGTTACGGACCGGTATTTTTGTGATAATAACAACGTTGTTATTTATCATCGGCCTTTATAAAATTGGCGGAAAGCACCGGATATTTGGCTCAACGATGAATGTCAGCGCCATATTCAGAAACGTAAATGGCCTTATGCAGGGCAATAACGTACGTTTCGGCGGAATTGACATTGGAACAGTTTCGAAAGTGGAAATTATTTCGGATACGGCAATAAGAGCGACATTTTCAGTGGAGCATGAAGCGGCAGTGCATATCACGTCCACCTCGATTGCTTCCATAGGAACTGATGGACTTATGGGAAACAAAATTGTTAACATCGCTCCGGGTGCAGCCGGAGGAAAACAGATCGGGGAAGGCGGAGTTGTTATCACATTGCCACTTGTGGAGCTGGATAATGCCATGAGGACGCTCAACAAAACAAATGAAAACCTGGAGCTCATGACAGACGATGCCAAGATTGTGATGAACCGGTTTAGCAAGAAAAATACCTTATGGAGTTTGCTTCTGGATACGGCTGTAGCTGATAATGTAAAACAAGCGTTGGTGAATGTCCGTCAATCGGGAAAAAATGCGGTTAGAATTACAGAGGGCCTGGATTTGATGGTTGATAATGTAAACAACGGGAAAGGAAGTTTGGGATCACTTATTAAAGACACGGCCTTATCGGGTAATCTGCACCGGGCTGCAGCCGATATTGGTATTGTAGGCAAGCAGGCTGCTCATATCAGCAATGAATTGAATACGGTGTCGGATAAAATTTTGCATGGACAGGGAAGTGTCGCTGAACTGGTGCAAGATACCAGCCTTGCTCATCGCATTGACCAGGCCATATTTGACTTTAAAAGGGGAGCGGCCAATTTTGATTCCAGTATGGTGGCATTGAAACAGAATGCGTTGCTACGCAAAGGCATAAAAAGACAAGAAAAAAAGGCAAAGCGAGCGAAGGATAATAATATGAAATAGTCAAAAGCGGAGAAGAGGTTATGGAATTAAAAGAACATACTCCTGTAGAAACCAAACATGTTTGTTTTCACTGTGGAGAGGATTGCCCCGATTCATCCATACGGGAAGAAGAGAACTATTTTTGTTGCGAAGGATGCCACCTGGTTTATAACCTGTTAAATAGAAATGGGCTCTGTACATATTACAGCCTTAATGAATCGCCGGGCACTAATCAACGACTAAAGGTCAGGCCGGATAAGTTCACATTTCTGGATGATGAGAAAGTGAAGCAACGCCTTTTGCTTTTTACCGATGGCAAACAAAGCAAGGTAAGTTTTTACCTGCCGCAGATTCATTGCAGCTCGTGTATCTGGCTGCTGGAATATCTTCATAAACTCAATCCGGGTATTATTTCAAGTCGGGTTGATTTCCCCCGGAAGACAATCGATGTCTTGTATTCAGAGAACTCTATGAGTCTGAGGAAAGTGGCCGAATTGCTAACCAGTATTGGATACGAGCCCCATATCAGCCTGAACGATCTGAATGAAAAAGAAGTACGTAAGGTGGATAGGAAGCGATTGATCAGACTGGGTGTTGCCGGTTTTTGTTTCGGTAATATAATGATGTTGAGTCTGCCAGAATATTTTTCCGGAGGAGCCATTGCAGATCTGACCATGAAGCATTTATTCTCCTGGCTCAATCTGGGTCTTTCGTTACCCGTTTTCTTCTATTCTGCAACTGAATTTTATCAATCTGCATGGCAGGGGCTTAAACAACGTTTTCTGAATATAGATGCACCTATTGTGCTGGCTATTTTTATTACCTTTTTTCGGAGTGTTTATGAAATAACAAGCGGGACAGGAACCGGATACCTGGATTCGATGGCAGGAATTGTGTTTCTGATGTTAACAGGACGTGTATTTCAGGACTATACCTATCAGACCTTATCCTTTGAGCGTGATTTTAAATCTTATTTCCCGATCTCTGTTTGCCAGAAACAGGAAGGGAAGGAGATTTATGTACCGGTTTCGGAAATCAAGCCCGGCGATCGGATTCTGATTCGCAGTAATGAATTAATCCCGGTGGATGGAATTCTTTTTCATGGAAAGGCAGCGATTGATTATAGTTTTGTTACTGGAGAATCAGCACCTGTTGATAAAGGCATAGGCGAAATACTGTATGCAGGAGGGAAGCAGAGGGGTGGTGAAATAGAGCTGGAGGTTATAAAGGATGTGTCGCAAAGCTATCTTACACAGCTTTGGAACAATAGTGTATTTAAGGATCGGAAAAAAGAGGATCCCAGCTTCATTCATAAGCTTGCCCGTTATTTCACCGTCTTATTGCTGGGCCTTGCAATAGGAGCGGCTATTTATTGGAGCATCCAGGATCCGCATAAAATATGGCCTTCGGTTACCGCTATTCTTATTGTGGCTTGTCCCTGTGCTTTGCTGTTGTCTGCCACCTTTACCAACGGACATATTATGAGGATGCTGGGACGGAATGGTTTTTATCTTAAGAATGCTTCTGCCATTGAAACCCTTGCAGGAGCGGATATGGTTGTTTTTGATAAAACAGGGACCATTTCTCAAAATGGATCTTCTCAGATCACCTATGAAGGAAAAGAGCTTGGCCTTACGGAAAAGCAATTGATCCGTTCATTAGCCCGGCAGAGTAATCATTTCTTAAGCCGGTTGTTGGTGTCTTATCTGCCCGATAGCAAAGCGCTGAAAGTAGAGCACTATAAAGAAACGATAGGCCGGGGTGCGGAAGGTTATATCCGGAGCACAAAAATAAAAATAGGGTCTGCGGCTTTTCTGGACATTGAGAAAGACAGTGATGCGAATTTAAGCAGGGTGTATGTGGCTATTGATAGGCAAATACAGGGTTGCTTTCTGTTTAAAAACACCTACCGCCCCGGAATGAAAAAGCTTATCAAAGATCTGCTAAAAACACACAAACTCGCCTTGCTTAGCGGTGATAATGATTCGGAGAAACCGTATCTGTCGCAAATTTTTGGTAGTGATAGTCAGCTGTATTTTGATCAAAGCCCACAGGAAAAGTTGCAATATATATCCGATCGTCAGAAGGAAGGAAGAAGGGTAGTCATGGTGGGAGATGGATTGAATGATTCGGGTGCACTAATGCAGAGTAATGCAGGTATAGCCTTGTCGGAGGATACTAATAATTTTTCCCCGGCTTGTGATTGCATTCTTACCGCCGGGCATCTTAATAAACTACCGATTTTTCTGGCTTATGCTAAATGTGGTAAACGCATCATTATTGCCAGTTTTATTATTTCCGTACTCTACAATATCATTGGACTGGGGTTTGCCATACAGGGCAACTTATCGCCCCTCATTGCGGCTCTGCTTATGCCAATAAGCTCCGTATCCATCTTACTATTTACTTCCGGATTTAGCAGGCTTTGTGCCCGTTATATGGGTTTGAAGTTGGGCTAATGCCGGATGGTGAAAACTGACGAAGGTCACCCTGGGCCTTGACGATGGTCATTAAGATTGTTTGGCAGGCCTCCTACTTTTGAAACAAATAAACCAACTGCTTATGAGTGCCCTGTTCATACTTCTTGGAGCTAGCTTAAGCATTGCTATCGGATTTCTGGTGGCATTTATCTGGTCGGTAAAAAGTGGTCAGTATGATGATGAATACACTCCTTCCGTTCGAATGTTGTTTGATGATACAAAGCCAATTATAAATAATGTACAGTCGAAATTAACAGAGAAGAATACCGGTAAAAAAAGTAACTAAAAAAAAGAATCAGAATTATGGAAGTCGAGAAATTTTCATACGACAACAAGATTGTCAAAATGTTTGCCTACGCAACAATGGTTTGGGGGCTGGTGGGTATGCTGGTGGGACTCTGGATAGCACTCGAGCTGGTGTTCCCATCCCTCAATCTGGGTATTCCGTTTACAACCTTTGGTCGGATCAGACCATTGCACACCAATGCGGTAATTTTTGCATTTGTAGGAAATGGAATTTTTATGGGAGTATACTACTCTCTTCAGCGTTTGTGCAAAGCACGGATGTTCAGTGACAAGCTAAGCCTTATCCATTTTTGGGGCTGGCAGCTCATTATTGTTTCGGCTGCCATTTCATTGCCAATGGGTTTTACCACCGGAAAAGAATATGCGGAGCTGGAGTGGCCCATTGATATAGCCATCACACTTATATGGGTTGTTTTCGGATGGAACATGTTCGGAACCATTATCAAGCGCAGAGAGCGCCATTTATATGTAGCTATCTGGTTCTATATTGCTACACTCATTACAGTTGCCATGCTGCACATTGTTAACAGCATGGAAGTTCCGGTGTCATTTATGAAAAGCTATAGCTGGTATGCAGGTGTTCAGGATGCTCTGGTACAGTGGTGGTATGGACATAATGCGGTGGCATTTTTTCTTACCACCCCTTACCTCGGTCTCATGTATTATTTTATCCCCAAAGCGGCCAATCGTCCGGTGTATTCGTACCGGCTTTCCATCATTCACTTTTGGGCACTGATCTTTCTTTATATCTGGGCCGGCCCCCATCACCTTCTTTATACCGCCTTACCCGATTGGGCACAATCACTGGGTGTAGCCTTTTCCGTTATGCTGATAGCTCCTTCATGGGGAGGAATGATCAATGGTCTTCTTACGTTAAGAGGAGCATGGGATAAAGTACGGGAGGATGTGGTATTGAAGTTTATGGTGGTAGCGGTGACATGTTACGGTATGGCCACTTTCGAAGGACCTATGCTGTCATTGAAAAGTGTAAACATGTGGAGCCATTTTACCGATTGGACAATCGCACACGTACACGTTGGAGCACTGGGATGGAATGGATTCCTCACATTTGGCATCCTGTATTGGATTATCCCCAAAATGTTCCAGATAGAGTTGTATTCAAAGAAACTTGCCAACTGGCACTTCTGGATCGGAACACTGGGTATCGTTTTCTATGTACTCCCTATGTATTGGGCCGGATTTGAACAAAGCAGAATGTGGAGCAAGTTCACGGAGGAAGGGCAATTACAGTATCAGTTTTTGAATACGGTGGAACATATCCGTCCGTTGCAAATGTTACGTTCCATTGGAGGAGCTCTATATCTTATCGGGGCCATCATGATGACGTATAACCTGATAAAGACAGTAAAGGCAGGATCGTTCCTCGCCAATGAAGAAGCAGAGGCCGCTCCGCTTGAGAAAATTTACAAAACACATACAGGCGAACACTGGCACAGGTGGATTGAACGTCGCCCTATACAGCTTTTAGTGCTTGCATTAATCGCTGTTGTAATCGGTGGGTTGATTGAGCTTATTCCGACATTCCTCATCCAGTCCAACGTTCCTACCATATCCAGTGTAAAGCCATACACTCCGCTGGAGTTGCAAGGTCGCGATATTTATCTCCGGGAAGGTTGTTATAACTGTCACTCCCAAATGGTAAGACCGTTGCGTCATGAGACAGCGCGTTATGGAGAATATTCCAAGGCAGGCGAATTCGTATATGACCATCCGTTTCAGTGGGGATCCAAACGAACCGGTCCTGATCTGGCACGTATTGGAGGGAAGTATCCAAACTCCTGGCATTATAATCATATGTTGGAACCAACCTCCATGTCAGAACATTCCAGTATGCCTAATTATCCATGGCTATTGGAGAACAATCTGGATACCGCATCTACCGCTGCTAAAATCAGAGCGATGATAACACTGGGAGTTCCTTATCCAAAAGGATATGAAAAGCAAGCAAATACGGATCTCATAAAACAGGAAACGGATATTGCTGCAAATCTGAAAAATGACAAGATTCAAACTCCGCCGAATAAAGAAATTGTTGCATTGATTGCGTATTTGCAACGACTGGGAATGGACATTAAAGCCAAACATAATTTCACCGAAAAATAATATTATGAAATTCATTCACTATCTGGAAGGTATTGCAGGAGTCGGGGTTTTCCCGCTAATCTCTCTGCTGATGTTCTTTGTTTTCTTTGTTGTGGTAACGGTTTGGGCCATCAGGGCGGACAAAGATCGTATGGAAAAAATGGAGCGGTTGCCATTACAGCCGGATAAATTAAATGACAGGAATATAAAAATGTAATTATGAAACAGGCTCCAGGGTTTGCAAAAAGCAACACAAGAAATCGGATTTTAACGATAGCGCTGACATTCTTTTCCGTTGCGGCCCTCTCTGCACAGACACAAGGGCAATCAGGATCGAACGACAGCATATTGTCAAATGGACTGTTTGATGCCATGTTGGCCATGGTCATCTTACTACTGGTTATTATCATGGTGCTGGCCGATGTACTGAAGAATGTAGCTGCGGGGATCAAACAAAAGGAATCAACGGGAAATGGAAAAGGTGCAGCTGTGGTGTTGCTGCTTTTGGCATTAGTGCCTCTTTCGGCACATGCGGAGGAAACAGCGAAAGTTGCAAGCACAGTGTCCGGTTATGGAGGTATGGCCCCTGTGGCGTTCTGGTTTATGGTTTCGGCTATTGGCTTTGAATTAGTAATTCTTGCCTTTATTATAGTCATTATCCGTAATCTGCTTGGCGTTGAGGAGCGGAAAGATCTTATGTTTGCTCAAAAGAAAATTGTCCAGCCATCTTTACTGGAGCGGGTTAATGCCTCTGTATCATTGGAACAGGAAGCGGATATTATGCTGGATCATAACTATGACGGTATTCGTGAACTGGATAATAATTTACCTCCCTGGTGGAAGTATGGATTTTATCTGACAATTGTATTTGCCATTGTTTATCTGACGCATTATCACATAACAAAGACAGGAAGTCTTCAAATTGAAGAATATAACAATGAATTGAAGCAAGCAGAAGTAGCGGCGGCGGAATATAGAAAAACATCTACGAATCTGGTGGATGAGGCAAATGTAACATTGTTAACAGATGCCGCAAGTCTGGCTGAAGGGAAACAAATATTCGAGACCAACTGTGTTGCCTGCCATGGCCCTGAAGGAGGTGGTGTTGTAGGCCCTAATCTGACAGATGATTACTGGCTGCATGGAGGATCTATCAAAGATGTATTTAAAACCATTAAATACGGGTACCCCGAAAAAGGAATGATTGCATGGAAAGAAAATCTTTCACCTGCTCAGATTGCTCAGGTTGCTTCTTATATCAAATCGTTGAGAGGAACAAAACCTGCTAATCCGAAAGAGATGCAAGGAACATTGTATGTGGACGAAAGTGCTGCAGGAACAACTCCTTCGAAAGCGGACTCAACCCACGGCAAATAAGAAACGACCGGTTAATGATTGTTAAAAGAAAGCAAGCAAAGGCTTGCCACAGAAATGGCACAAGAAGAATCCTTTCGGGATCATGTAGGTACCATCGACGAAAATGGGAAAAGGCGCTGGATATATGCTCAGAAGCCTAAGGGAAAGCTATTCAATTACCGCAAAATAGCCACTGCATTTTTTCTTACTGTTTTCTTCGGTCTGCCATTTATAAAAGTAAATCGGGAACCCTTGTTTCTGCTCAACATTCTGGAGGGTAAGTTCATTGTTTTCGGGACCATATTCTGGCCTCAGGATTTTTTCCTGTTTGGATTGGGCATGATTATTTTTGTTCTTTTCATTGCTCTTTTTACCGTTGTTTTCGGTCGTGTGTTTTGCGGATGGGCCTGCCCACAGACCATATTTATGGAGATGGTGTTCCGTCGCATTGAGTATTGGATAGAAGGTGATGCGAATGAGCAAAAGGCTCTGAATAATGGGCCATTGACTGAAAAGAAGATTCTGAAAAAAGCTGCTAAAAACATCCTTTTCTTCCTTGTTTCTTTTCTTATTGCAAATACACTCCTGTCGTATATTATTGGCGTTGATGAGTTATTTAAAATCATGTCGGAGCCTTTTGGCGCTCATCTGGGCGGGTTCATTTCCCTGCTTATTTTTACCGGAGTGTTTTATGGAGTATATATCCGTTTTCGCGAGCAGGTATGTCTGGTTGTGTGTCCTTATGGTCGATTACAGGGTGTGTTGCTGGATAGAAACTCCATTGTGGTGGCATATGACTATTTAAGAGGAGAGAAAAGGGGCCATATTAAAAAGAATGAAAAAAGAGAGATCGGGGATTGTATTGATTGCAACCAATGTGTTAAAGTATGTCCTACCGGAATTGATATTCGCAATGGCACGCAGCTGGAATGTGTGAATTGTACCGCTTGTATTGATGCCTGCGATTTTATGATGGAGAAAGTGAATTTGCCCAAAGGCTTGATCCGCTATGCTTCTGAAAACGGAATTGCAAACAAGCAGAAGTTAAAAATAACCGGCAGAATGATTGCCTATTCTATTGTGCTCACCCTTCTGATAGGGGTGGAAGTGTTTTTGCTGATGGGCAGGAGCGATCTGGACATTACAATTAACAGAGCCAGAGGTACCTTGTATCAGGAACAGCCCGGAAATAAAATAAGCAACTTATATACGATACAGTTACTGAATAAAACCCATGAGGATCTGCCGGTTGAATTAAGACTGGAATCGGAAACCGGCGAAATAAAAGTAATCGGAAAAAGCCTGATGATTGCCCATGAAAATTTTGAGCAAGGCTCCTTCTTCATCACCGTCGATAAATCAACAATTAAAAACAGGAAAACACCCATGACCATTGGAGTTTATTCAGGGTCGAGGAAAATACAATCGGTCTCAGCCAATTTTCTCGGGCCTATCGTGTATTAGTAATTAAACAATATTAAAACAACAGCTATGAACTGGGGAACACGTATTGCAATTGTTTACAGCGGTTTTGTAATCATGATCATTTTGCTGGCATGGAAGACTACGAGTCAGAAATCGGATCTGGTGGCAACCGATTATTATGAAAAAGAAGTAAAGTATCAGGGAACCATTGATGGTATAAAAAACACGGCAATGTTGCCGGTTGGTTTCTCCACAGAAACAACGCACAATACCATTGTGTTTCATTACCCGTCGTCGTTTAGCGGCAAAAAAGTTAAAGGAGAATTTCTTCTTTATCGTCCATCCGACTCGGAAAAAGATCAGAAATTTATTGCATCTGATACAGGTGGTGTTCAGTCTCTGGTATTAAAAAATCCTCTTAAGGGCCTCTATAAACTGGAGTGTGATCTGGAGGTGGATGGAGCAAAATACTATTTTGAAGAACCGATTCAAATAAACTGACATGACCATTCTGTTAGGAGCATTGGTGCTGGGATTTATTGGCAGTTTTCATTGCGTTGCTATGTGCGGACCAATTGCCCTTGCCCTGCCTCTTAACAGGAGTTCCTTAGGAACACAGGTAGGCGGAATACTTGCTTATAACGGAGGACGGGTGGTTACCTATTCCTTACTTGGTAGTTTATTCGGGATAATCGGTGCTTCTTTTATTTTGGCGGGTTATCAGCAAATTTTAAGCATTGCACTGGGTGCGGTTATTTTGATTTCGGTAGTTCTTCCGGAGCATTTGACTTCGCGTTTTCGTATTACCTCGGGTTTGTTCTCTTTTTTAGGAGCAAAGAAATACCAGGTAGGCAAATTATTCGGGCGAAAGGGCCTGCCGGCTCTTTTTCTGATCGGACTCCTGAATGGTTTATTACCGTGCGGATTTGTGTATGCAGGCATTGCAGGGGCTGTATTGGTAGGCGGAAGTATGCAGGGTGCGCTGTTCATGACCTTGTTCGGACTTGGAACAATACCTGCTATGGCCATTATATCCTTAACGGGAAACAAAATAAGTGTCGGTTTCCGCAATAAACTCCAAAGAGTGCTTCCTTTTCTTGTGATTATTATGGCTTTGTTTTTGATTTTAAGGGGTATGAATCTGGGAATACCTTACCTCAGTCCCCGGTTTTCTACTATTCAGGAAAAGCAGCATATGCTCTGTCACCCTTGATTTCCGGTTAATTTCCTCCATTATTGATGATTATCAGTATCCTTCCTGCGGTATATCATTTCCCCCGCCCTGTGGCTGCCCTAGCTTTGTGTTGAATGATAATGTCATTAACACAATACATCAAAACATGAAAAATATCCTTGCTCCCGTCGATTTTTCCAAAGAAGCTGCCCATGCAGCTCTTTATGCCGGCGCTCTGGCACAGCACCTGAACGCGCAGCTTACGTTGTTGTTCGTATTTCATATGCCCATCCCGATTTCCGAAGCGCCCTATCCCATTGATTTTGATACACTCGAAAAGGAGAACAGGAAGATGCTTAAGGATCTGGCTGAGGAAATTGAAAGTAAATATCAGGTAAAAGCCAAACAAATGATCATTGCAGGTTTTGCGGATGATGAAATATTGGATGCTACAGCAGGCAATGAATATGATCTGATTGTAATGGGCTCCAGAGGCAGCGGAAACAGGCTTAGCGAATGGATGGGAAGCACCACCACGGCAGTACTCACCAAAAGTGTAGTTCCTGTGTTGGTTATTCCTGAGCATGTCACATTTTCCATACCCCGGGTTATTGCATTGGCCTGCGACTTTCAGAAAACAACAAAAGCAAGGGTCTTTGCTCCATTGTCAAGTTTAAGCCGGCAGTTTGAATCAACGGTTAAGATATTGAATGTGTCGGAAGAGAAAGAGCAAGAGGCGCTTCAGGATAAAAACAGTGAATTGGAAAAACAGCTTAACGGAATACCACATACCTATTGTTTCGAGTCGGCTATAGATGTGGAAAAGGGGATAAACAAATTTCTGAATGCACATCCTGCTGATTGGATGGCTATTGTTGTTCATAAGCACAGCTTTATCAATCGTTTGTTTTTTGAAACATATGCAAAGCCTCTGGCCATGCATACCAGGATTCCCCTGTTGGCTTTAAGCGAGGCTGTTTCAGTTCACGCTGTTAAGGCATAGATATAAGGAAACATTTAATTCCGGCGATTGAGATAAGTCCGACGGATACAAAAAAGTCATTCGTTGCGCTGATAAATGTCATGAGACACAGGGCCCTGATTAGCTAGTTTTGCCTCTTACCGGCTAATCCCCTGACTCGAAATTAAGCGGTGTGTATGGTCCGGAGCACTCAATAGGCCGGTCAATTCAAATACCAATTAAATAGATGCTACTATGTACATAAAGCAAATTTACACCTCCTGTCTCGCGCAGGCTTCTTACTATATCGAATCCAAAGGGTGTGCGGCAGTAATCGATCCCATACGGGATGTGGACGTATATCTGCAGCTTGCAAAGGAAAGGAAGGCAACCATTCAATATGTTCTGGAAACGCATTTTCATGCGGATTTTATTTCCGGTCACCTCGATCTGGCAAGAAAAACCGGAGCGGTGATCGTATTCGGACCCCAAGCCAAGCCTACTTACAAAGCAATGGTTGCCAGAGATGGAGACCGGATCTCATTAGGAGACATTAAGATTGAACTCATGCATACTCCCGGGCATACCATTGAATCATCCTGTTTTCTGGCAATTGATGAGAACGAAAAACCATACGCTGTTTTTACCGGTGATACTTTGTTTGTGGGAGAAGTGGGGAGACCCGATCTGGGAAGCGGAAATCTGGATAAGAAAGAACTTGCCGGCCGTTTATATGATTCATTAAATAAGCATATCAAGGTACTGCCCGACGATGTAATTGTTTATCCCGGACATGGATCCGGATCGGCATGCGGTAAAAACCTCGGAGCGGAAACCTGGTCCACTATATGGGAACAGAAACTTAGTAATTATGCTTTGCAGAAAATGGACAAAGATGAATTTATAGCAAAAATCACGGAAGGGCTTCCAACGCCTCCGGCTTACTTTGCTCATGACGCCAGCGCAAACAGAAACGGGTATGAAAGCCTGGATACATTGCTGAAAAGAGGTACAAAAGAGCTGACTCATGAGGAGTTTAAATCAGAAACAAAAAACGGAGCTGTTATTCTGGATGTACGTAACTCCACCGATTTCGGAATCGGATTTATCAAAGGTTCTATAAACATTGGTCTGGAAGGTGACTTTGCTGTATGGGCAGGAAACCTGATCCCGGCAGAAAAGGAATTGATCCTGGTGGTACGTGATCATCAGGAAGAGGAAGCTGTAACCCGGTTGGCAAGAATTGGGTTTGATCATGTGAAAGGATTTTTGAGAGAGGATATCATTGGCTGGATCAATATGCAATATCCCGTTGATCATATACAAACAATCGCATCGTCACAGATAGATAAGTATTTAGAACAGGGATATATAATCCTGGATGTGAGAAAGACCGATGAAGTTTCGTCAGGCCGGATTAAGCATGCTATTAACATACCATTAAACGAGTTGGAAAAGGCACTGACCGGTTTTGCCCGCAAAGAAAAGTATCTTGTTTACTGTGCAGGTGGCTACCGGTCTATGATTGCGGCTTCCATTCTTAAAGCACATGGGTTCAGTGACGTAAAAAATATCAGAGGAGGTATGACACAAATAAGAAAAGATACTCCTTCGCTAATTGAGAAAGAATGAAACGGATACGGATTACAAAAGAGTTTACATTCGAAATGGCACATGCTTTAAGAAATCATGATGGCCCTTGTAAGAATATACACGGACATTCCTATTCACTTGCGGTTACGGTTATGGGCACACCTGTTGCGGAAGAAGGAAATCCTAAGCAAGGAATGGTGTGGGATTTTTCAGAACTGAAGCACCTGGTAAACCATGAAATTATAAGCAGGCTTGATCATGCCCTTGTTTTGAAAATGGAGGATACGGTAGCCGTTATAGAACAGGGTTCTTTGCCCGTAGGGAAATTGGTGATGGTGCCCTATCAACCTACATGCGAAAACCTGTTGCTCGATTTCGCAGAACGTTTGCTGCATTGTCTGCCTGAAAAAGTGAAGCTCGTCCGTCTGCTCCTTCGCGAAACACCCAGCTCTTATGCCGAATGGCTTGCGGAGGAAAATGAATTCCCCGGAGCACTGTAACTGTATAACCTTGAAAAGAACAGAAATGATTCCATCCGCTCTGTATAATAAGTATAATGTCCCGGGTCCCCGCTACACCAGTTATCCTACCGTTCCTTTTTGGGAAACTACTCCATCTGCCCATGAATGGGAGATGCATGCAAAGGAAACGTTTCAAAAAACAAATTCAAACGAAGGGATAAGCATCTATATCCATCTGCCGTTTTGTGAAAGCTTGTGTACCTATTGCGGATGCAATACCAGGATCACTGTAAACCATGCCGTAGAAGAAATTTATATCAACGCATTGCTTAAGGAGTGGAGATTGTATTTAGATGTATTTGAAACCGCTCCCCGGATCAGAGAGCTTCACCTGGGAGGAGGAACCCCCACCTTTTTCAAAGCAGAAAATCTGCGCAAACTGATTACTGGTATTACCTCCAATGCTTTGGTATGTGAAGATGCCGCGTTCAGTTTTGAAGCACACCCTAATAATACAACGGTAGAGCATTTAACGGTTTTGTATGAGTTAGGATTCAAACGCATCAGTATTGGGGTGCAGGATCTTAATCCGGAAGTGCAGCAAATTGTAAATAGGATTCAGCCTTTTGAAGCGGTGCAAACCTTAACGGAAGAATCCCGAAAGGCAGGATTTGATTCGGTTAATTTCGACCTGATATATGGACTCCCTCTGCAAACAAAAGAAAGCATCGTAAATACGATGGAGAAAGTAATTGAACTGAGACCTGATCGTATTGCCTTTTACAGTTATGCGCATGTGCCCTGGATAAAGCCCGGGCAGCGAAAATTTACAGAAGCTGATTTACCCAAAGACGAGGAGAAGCTGGAACTCTATAAAACAGGAAGGGCCCTGTTGGAAAAAACAGGGTACAAGGATATAGGGATGGATCATTTTGCGCTGGAAACAGACGAGCTCTATCTATCTACCATATCCAAACGTCTGCACCGGAATTTTATGGGTTATACCCCTTTCTCCACCAGCTTGCTGATTGGGCTGGGAGCTTCTTCCATCAGCGATACCTGGACGGCATTTGTTCAGAATGAAAAGAAGGTGGAAGATTATTATAAGAGAATCAAAGAGGGAAGGATTCCGTTTTTCAGGGGACATCTGCTTACTGGCGAAGACCAAATTCTAAGAAGACATATTCTGAATATCATGTGTTACATGGAAACATCCTGGAAGGAGAAGGAGATGCAATGTCCTTATATACAACAGGCTGTTGAAGCATTGGCCGATCTGGAAAAGGACGGTCTGGTAATCATTCAGGAAACCGGTCTGCGTGTATCTTCAGCGGGGCTTCCCTTTATCCGTAATATCTGTATGGCCTTTGATGCCAGACTCAAGGCTAAAGAACAAAGTGCTGTTAAGTTCAGCAAAACGATTTAGTAAAAGGATCCTTGTCAGGAAAAGAATTTCTTTCTTAACATATCAATGCCTTTGGAAACTGCTTCGCTGGTAAACTGAGAGGCAAATTGAAGGAGGGGTTCTGTTATAGACGATTTCTTTTTTTCCTCTTTTTCTTCTTTCTCCTCTTTCCTGTCCATATATCTGTTCAGGATTTTGCTGGCCATTGCCAGGAGAATGTGTTCCGGCTTTAAGCTATCAGCAAGGTTGCTTACAGATTCTTTCAATGCAGCTTCCTGAGAAACCTTCCTGGCCTGAGATTCGGTAATGATGTGTTGCAAATCGGGCAGATTGGCCGGATGCTTATCGTTACTTTTTGTAAACTGAGCAATGAAGGCATTGGCCAGGGAGCTATGAAGCCATTTTTCACGGTTTGCATAAAAAACAAACAAGAGGAGCAGATAAAGCCCTGAAACACTTAAATAACCCAGCCAGGCATGGCCTGTTGCAGAAGATATAAATACCGCAAGTGCCAGACTGCCGAATATGAGACAACAAAAGCCAAAGAGCAGCAGAATCATTTTGCCCATGACAGCAGCAAAGGCATTGGAGCCATATTCCATGGCTTTTAATTCGCCCAGCTCCAGATTGGTTTTGAGATATTCCGTTGCTTTTTCGGCAACATTTTCAAAAGGTGATTTTTCGGTTTCCATAAGAATTAGCTTTTAGCGTCAGAATCAGCGGCGCCCTTTACTCCGTTTTTTAGTTTGTCAACAAGGCCTTCGGCCAGATCGGTTATTTTTTCTCTTGTTTCGGATCCTTTGGCAGGGGCAATAAGTATACCTATAGCCAGGCCGGCCAGTGCTCCGGCAACGAGTGCGAGCAGAATTTTTTCGGTGTTGTGTGTTTCAGACATGGTTTTTAGATCTATGTTCATTTAGATTCGGAAGGAGAAGGTACTAATTTATGTCCAGCTTCAAGAAGCTTTGGAGTCAGATTTATAAGTTCAAATTTTTCATTTATAATAGGAGTAACGGCATTCCATCCCAAAACATCATGAATTTTCAATTCGAGAGCAGAAGAGGCTTCCGCTTCGCCATGGACTATAAAGATGCGTTCAGGTTTGTTATGAATCGAACTGATCCATGCAATCAATTCGGCCTGGTCGGCATGTGCTGACAACGAAAGAATCTCTTTTACTTCAGCTTTTACCTTATGGTAAGCGCCAAATAATTTTATTTCATGAACACCTGATTTCAATGCCTTGCCTCTTGTTCCGGCAGCCTGATAGCCCACTAATAAAACAGTGTTCTGATGATGACCCAGATAACTGTGTAAGTAATGCAATACACGGCCCCCGGTAAGCATACCACTTGCGGCGATAACAATCTTAGGGCCGGGTTTGGCAATCACCTTAAATGTATCTTTCAAATGCTTTACATGGATAATATCATTGTCTATCTGTTTGCACTGGAGGGAGGTGAGTTTATGCCAGCCCGGGCTGTTTTCATATACCTCCGTAGCTTCAATACCCATGGGGGTATCGAGATAAACGGGGATGTCAGGAATCATATTTTTTTTCTTCATTCCGTTAATAAGAAGCATCATATCCTGTGCACGCCCTACTGCAAAACTTGGAATTAGCAGACAACCTTTTTTCTGGATCACCTGATGTACAATCTCAGAAAACTCTTTTTCGGCAGAAACCGCAGGATGTAGACGATCTCCATATGTGGACTCAATAATCAAGACATCTGCTTTTTCCGGTGTAAGAGGAGGAGCAAGGGAATACGATTTTTGTCTTCCCAGATCGCCCGAAAAAACAATTCTTTTTTCATAACAATCCATTTCTACAAAGGCCGAACCGAGGATATGCCCGTTTTTTCTGAACCTGAAACGAATGTGTGCCGATAAGTCAATCCACTCCTCATGGGGACAGGATTGCATCAGGTCGAATGTTTTCTTTACATCATCCTGAGTATATAATGGTAAAGCAGGCTTATGACGGCTATATCCCATTTTGTTGGCATGATCGGCATCCTCTTCCTGCAGCTTGGCGCTATCTAGTAAGATGATTTTGGTTAATGACAGGGTAGGAGGAGTAAGGTATATTTTGCCCCGGAATCCATTCTTTACCAATACCGGAATATATCCGGTATGATCCAGATGGGCATGCGTGATAATAAGTGAATTAATAGAAGAGGCATCGATACCAAGCGGCTCCCTGTTTAACTGACGAAGATTTTTCAGTCCCTGAAATAATCCGCAGTCAACAAGAACAGTATGTTCGGGTGTTTGGAGCAGATGTTTTGAACCTGTAACCATGCCGGCAGCTCCCAGAAACTGCAGACTTACTTTTTGTGGCATTGTTTCCATAACTAAGATTATTTAAACAAATGTCCATGTAAAACGAGTTCGCTTTTATGATTTGCGTCAGCTTTTCGGTGGCTTATATCACAGAAAGGAGTGATGGAAATCAGATGTTTAAAGCAAAATATCACGGAAATTTGACACAAATCTTAATAACACAAGGAATAACCCTTATCCAAAGGGTGATCCGGTAAAATCAATTAGCAGATGATAGGAAAACTGGAAGGTGAGGATATATTCAGAATATTATTTGAATCAGCGGGAGAAGGTCTTATTCTGTCGGATGAAAGGGGCACTTTATTGGTGATGAATCCCCGGATACAGGAGATGTTTGGATATGAGAATGACGAGCTGATAGGTAAGAAAGTAGAAGTACTGATTCCGGAATCACGCCGGGATCAACATATAGACCAACGGAATGGGTATGTGGCCCATCCTAAGAAACGTCCGATGGGTAAGGGAATTGATTTGTCGGGGAGACGCAAGGATGGAAGTGTTTTCCCGATTGAAATAAGTCTCAACTATTTTTATTCAGGAGGCGAAATGGTAGTGATGGGTCTGATTACCGATGTTACGGAAAGAAAGAGGATAGAAAAAAAGTTTCAGCAGCTGAATATTGATCTGGAGCAACGCGTGGATGATCGGACACAAATGCTGGCGGGAGCCATCAAAGAGCTTGAATATTCAAATCAAAGTCTGGAGAAAGCGGAAGAAGATTTGAGAAGAGCGCTGGAAACCGAGAAGGAACTGAGCGAGTTAAAATCACGCTTTGTATCCACGGCGTCACATGAATTCAGAACTCCCCTGGCCACTATTCTATCATCGGTTTCATTGATTGCGAAATACAATAAACCGGAAGATGAGGAAAAGAGAGCCAAGCACATAGAGCGGATTAAGTCGAGCGTAGATAATCTGCGCGACATTCTGAATGATTTCCTTTCCCTGAGCCGTCTGGAGGAAGGAAAAGTGGGAACCATCCGGGTACAATTTGATATTATTCCATTTTGCGAAGCAATCAGGGAGGAAATGCAGTTTCATACCAAACCCGGACAGGAAATACGATACGAGCACCGGGGGGTAACCGAAATTACACAGGACAATCAGTTGTTAAAAAGCGTATTGGTTAATCTGCTTTCCAATGCGATTAAATTTTCGGAAGAGGGCAAGCCGATCTGTATGAAATCGGATTGTATAGGTGAAGAACTTAGGATACGAGTAATTGACCACGGGATCGGGATGCCGGTGGAAGATCAGAAACATTTATTTGAACGTTTTTTTCGCGCGGAAAACGCTGCATCTATTCAAGGTACCGGCTTAGGTTTGAATATAGTATTGAAGTATGTGGAGCTCATGGGAGGGAAAATCTCTTTCCAAAGCGAACTGGGTAAGGGATCGGTTTTTCAGATAACGTTTCCATTGTAGTATAAAAAACAAAAAAGCATGAATATGAACAAAACAATCTTGCTGATTGAGGATAATGCCTCTATGAGGGATAATACCAGAGAACTCCTGGAGCTTTCGGCATACAAAGTATATACTGCAGAAAACGGTAAGATTGGGGTTGAGCTTGCAAAAAAAGTGCATCCCGATCTGATCTTATGCGATATCAATATGCCCGAACTGGATGGGTATGGGGTACTTCATATTTTAGGAAAAAGTGAAGACACAGCCGGCATCCCTTTTGTTTTCCTGACTGCAAGAGTGGAAAGAGTTGATTTCAGAAAAGGGATGACCCTGGGTGCTGATGACTACTTAACCAAACCGTTTGATGATGTTGAGTTGCTGGATGTGGTGGAGATGAGATTAAGAAAAGCGGATTTGTTTAAAAAAGAGATTGAGAAAGCCGATACAGGTTTTGATCGGTTCATCAATGACGCAAAAGAAACCAATATGCTTAGTTCGTTTTCGAACGAACGGAGTTTAAAGAAACATAAAAAGAAAGAATCCATATTTACCGAAGGCAACTATCCGGTTGGGTTATATCTCATCAGCAAAGGAAAGGTAAAGACCTACAAAACCAATGAAGCGGGTAAGGAGCTTATTACCGGAATTTATAAAGAAGGAGATTTTGTAGGGTATGTTCCATTGCTGGAAGATACAACCTATACAGAATCGGCAGAGGCTTTGGAGGAGGCGGAGATTTACATGATACCCAAACAGGATTTCTTTTCCCTTATTTACAATAGCAGGGAAGTGTCGCGCAAGTTTATCCAGCTTCTTTCCAATAACCTTTCCGAAAGGGAAGACAGGCTTATTAAACTGGCTTATAACTCGGTCAGGAAGCGTGTTGCCGAATCCCTCGTTATGTTACAGCATCAATACCAACAGGATAAATCAGGCAAAACGTCCATTCCTATTTCCAGAGAAGATTTAGCAGGAATTGTTGGAACAGCAACAGAATCGGTTATCAGAACATTGGGCGATTTTAAAGAAGAAGGGTTAATAGAAATAAAGAAGGGAGATATTTTCGTACTTAGCCTGGAAAAACTGAAGGAGCTTAAAAACTAAGCATCTGTGTAATAAGGTCGATCAGGAATAAACAAAAGGCCCGGTCAGGGCCTTTTGAATTGTTCGTAACAGGTAAACAGAATTGCAGCCAGGGCCATCAACCATAATGCATTATTGAAAAGCCATGCGGGGAGAGATTTCGTGCGTGTCTTGTGTTTCATGCCAAATGTATTATAGGTAATGCAAAGGAAAGGACGATACGTGCTATAAACAATGACTTTCATCACCCATGGACTCTTACACGCAATCCATTTGCACATATTTTATCTGTATGCGTAAAAGGAGCGTTTCATTATGTGCTTGCCCCTATTTTATGTGCTCATAAAAGGTATGCATTCGTGCTTGAATCTATTTTATGTGCTCATAAAACGTATTTATTCATTCTTATATCTATTTTATGTGCTCATAAAATGTATTTATTTACGCTTGAATCTATTTTATGTACTCATAAAAAGTATTTATTCATGCTTATACCTGTTTTATGTGCTCATAAAATGTATTTATTCATGCTTGTACTCATTTTATGTGCTCATAAAACGTATTTATTCATCCTTGCACCTATTTTATGTGCTCATAAAATATATTTATTCATGCTTGTACTCATTTTATGTGCTCATAAAGTGTTCCCGTTCACGCATGCAGTGTCTCCCTTCACTCATAAAGTGTTTCCGTCTATTCATGCAAGGACCCCAAGCATCTTGGCCGAATATCCTATTGTTGATGCAGGATATAAGCTTACGTTTTAAGCAGGTCCATATGTGTTTGGAGTACGTCCGTTCAACTTTAGACCACCTCCGAGTCTTTAATATTAAGTTAACATTGGGTTTTCACCTTTTCCTGTTATAAAAATTGTCGTATCTTGATAACTTGATTTTCTTTATTCAACAGCATCAATCCTTTTATGGCTCACGTTTTTGTCCGATTTTTTATCGTAATGACCCTATTAGCGGGTGTTTCCTGTCTTTCAGAGAAACCACACCAGACACAAGCGGTGAAGGCTCAGCCTTTTAACTTTGTCCTTAACAGGATGGACACTACTTGTTTTACGGTAGCAGAAGCAGAAAAGCTAAGAGGAGGAAAGAGCTATGTAACCATAGCTTTTGATGAAATGATTCTGGATACTGTTTCACATTGTCTGGGTTTGTATCGGTATGGCTTGAGTGAAAAACCGGCCTGGCCGGCAGCACATGGTATCAAGTGTTATGCACTTAAGTTCAGAGACAAGATTGAAATAGCAGAACAACAACCAAACCGGGTTGTCATCCTCGACGATTTTTTTGCTCAATACGGGAAGATGTTTACCGAACAACAGCAAAAAGATATCCGTGCAAAATTCATGTCAGATTGCACGTTAGTACAGGGAGAGTAAAAATCCTGCTATTTAGGTTCCACACCCAATTTGCTAATTACCAGCCTGTCCAGTTCAATGGCTCCCTTTGCATTACAAAGTTTAACACCTTCGGGATAAAAGGAGGATTCCAGTTTGTACCACGACCATTGTGTAGTATCAGGCAGCGCAACACGTTTAGTTTCTCCCTTAGCCTTCATGGATTGCACCGTAAGTGTTCCTTTTCCTTTATACCTGATCCAGAGAAAACGTTTTTCAGGAACAGAGTCACGGATAACACAGCGATATTCATATTCCTTATTTTCCAGCATGTTTAAGGAAGTGGTATAGTTTTTATAATCGCCTTCGGCACCTGTATGAACGGTAGTTAACTCAGCGTTTGAAATATCAGAGTCACCCACTTCGGCTTCGAAATTGAAATCGTCGGACCAATAATCGGGATGAGCATTTTCATGCCATTTGTCGAGCTGATAAAATAGGGTTTTCCCATCCGTTGTTTTCTCATACACATAAACACTTCCCTGTCTGCGTATTTCAAAGGATAGTTCCTTTCCGTCCAGCTGAATGGTTACATTCCTCTTTTCAGGAATTTCGGCTGCATCATTGGAGAAGGGTTGATAGGTGCCGCAGATAATGTATTTATCTTTTTTATTGTGTTTTCGTACGGCGATTAATACATGAGGATCTTCCGTACTCCAGGTAATACGGGGTGTTCCGTCTTTTTCAAACAACACATTCCCATTTCGCAATACATCTTCAAACCGGCTGGTGATTGCTTGTGCATACGCTGGCATAGCAGCCTGCCATACATATTGAGAGGGGTTGGTAAACGGAGCCCCCAGATTGAAATAGCCTACATAATAGTATTCTGCTCCTATAACGGAAAGACATTTGAGTAAGCCAAGCCATTGACCGGGACGTATATCATCTTCCGGATTGCTCGACCAGCCTGCAGCTACAAAGGGACTGAACAGATAGTCCCCGTCTTTAATTTCCACCTTTCTTCCTATATCAATCCATCTCCATCCATGCCAGGGGCCGCTCCAGTCTTTCCAGTTTTTAGGCCAGCGAGGATAAAAATCGGGAGTGGAATAGTAGATACCATTCACCGGCGTCTGGCATTTTTTCATGATAGACCATTTGAAGCAATTTATAGGCCCTCCTTCCGTACCGTATAAACTATAGCGTGTATTTTTCAGCTCCGGCAATGTTTTCATAAATGCCGCAGCATACACATTACGCATGTGTAATTTGCGGATTGCCATAAAATCTTCCCAGGAATCTATTTTCATAGAATCTTTCATACGGATCATAATAGGATCTTTTTTAAGATATGGAAGCTGATAGGGTCCCGGAGGTTCTTCCCCATCTTCATTGATAACATCAACGGGGCGGGTGAGCCATTTAAGTAAGCGGGAAATATGATATTTGGTTACAGCACCGTCAATCCGGATCAGGGAATCGGGGAAGTTGAATTTAATTTGCTTCAGATCATTGCCGTAAAAATTAAAGGTAGCCGACCAGGCGGGGTTGAGATCTGTATTCTGAACCATAGCCTTGGTATATGGATAACCAATGAGATTAGGTTCTGAGAACAGCCAGGAAGTAATGAAATGAAGCGGTATTTCGGGATGTTCATTAGCCAGTTGAACATATGGAGGGCAATGCCCTTCTCCTGTAATATTAAATGCAAAATCGATATTCGGAATAACAATACCATAATGCCAGTGGAGGCAAAGTTCCTGCTGAACAAACTCTGACCGTTTTACAGCATCATCCCTTTCTACTCCAGGTTGCCCACCTTCTCCCATATAAAAAGGATCCATCCAATTGAACAGATAACTGAGTGTATGTCCGGGACGGTAACGGGGCAGGGGATATTTTTTCAGCTGATCTAGCCCCCGTAAAGTGGGATTTTCCATCCCTTTTGGATACTGTTTGGGATCTTTTTGCGGTGGAGAGCTTTGAAAATAGAAAAGGGAAATAAAACAGAAAAGAAAGGCTTTAGAGAAAAGTAATTTCATGTACTAAAGTTACTAAAAATGGAGACCTGCTCAATATCAGGAAGAAGATGATGTAAATCATTGATGAAGGGTGAGAGGCAATCTACTTTTAGCTCATCATGCGTTAGGGAAAGAAACAATCAATCAATCAACAAAACCATAAACCATGAACAGATTAAAAGACAAAGTAGTTATTATTACCGGCGGAGCCGGTGGTATGGGAAAAGCAGAAGCTATATTATTTGCGCAGGAAGGCGCGCATGTGCTGGTAACCGACAACCAGTTTCAAAAAATGGATGAATGGGTACAGAAAGCATCGGATGAAAATTTAAAAATTGCATGTATTGCACATGATGTAACTTCGGAAGATGACTGGAAAAAGGTGGCCGAGAAAGCGATAGAGCTGTACGGAAAAATAAGCATTCTGGTAAACAATGCTGGGGTGTATCCGGCCGGAAAAACGACCGATAATACGGAGAAGAAAGAATGGGAAAAAGTAATCGCCATTAATCTGACCGGACCTTTTCTGGGTGCCAGGGCTGTGATTCCATACATGAAGAAAAACAAACAGGGTGTAATTGTTAATGTTTCTTCCATTGCCGGAATGGTAGGCGGGAATGGCCCTGCATACAGCGCTTCCAAAGGCGGGCTGAGATTGCTTACCAAAGATCTGGCTCTGGAATATGCCAAAGACAATATCCGTGTCAACTCCCTTCATCCCGGAGGTGTACTTACACCTATGACGGAAGGAATGTTAAACATGCCCGAAGCAAAGGAAATGATAAAAGGTATGTGTCCTCAGGGGCGTATGGCCGAGCCCATGGAACTGGCTTATGCTGCTTTGTACCTGGCTTCGCCCGAGTCATCATTCATGACCGGATCGGAACTGGTAGTGGATGGAGGAATGATTGCACGCTGATATCAAAAGAATCCTCCGTCATCACCCTGCTGCTGTTGCTGAGGTTTGCGTTTGAAGATGGAAGCATCGGCTTTTCCGAAACGCATGGTGACGGTAAATTTCACGTAGCGAATTTCCCTGCGTGTTACCAGTTCCTGGGTATACTGATCGGTTATCAGATTAGTACCTCTGCTCTTGGTATTGAATATATCGCTCACACTCAGCGTGAAAATGAGGAACTTCTTGATGTCCTTGCTCAAACCGCAATCAGCAAAATACAAGGCGGTGGTAGTTCCCTGTGGAATAACTTTCGGACTCTCGTAACTGCCCGACAACTGGAAGTTAAAGCTCTTGGGGAAATGGTAAACGAAGTTCAGTTTGGTGGTATAATTAGAACCCTGATTACTTACACTGGTGCCTTCATACGAAGCGTCGATAACCGTATAAAACAGATTCACGTTCCAGGTAGCTTCCAGATTCTTAACCAGCTCATACTTCAGGGTAAAATCGACTCCTGCCGTATTGCTTTGTTTGCCATTGATAGTGGTGGTGATTAATACCGTCGGATCAGTTAGCGAAGGATAGCTGTAAGGTGTAAGCGGATTCATGGTATTGCGGTAGAACAGAGTAAAGAGAAAATTACCTTTGTTAAGCTGCTGGCTGAAGTTAGCTTCGGCCAGGGTAATAAACTCCGGAGTCAGATTCGGATTTCCTATGGTATAGTTTGATTTGTCGCTGAACATAATAAAAGGCATCATTTGCCTGTAGTTGGGGCGGTTCAGTTTGCGTGATACATTGAACTGCCATTGCTGTTTGCTGTTCAGCGTTTTGCTGATAAACAAACTGGGGAAGAGGGAATTCATGATATTATCTGTAGAGCTCGGGTATTCATACGTGAACGTCGCATTTTTATCCGTCAGTATTCCCTGATAATAAGAATCTTCAAAGCGCATACCCAGCATAAAATCGAGTCGTTTCCAGCGTGTGCTGTAGTTGATATAGGCGGCATTTACCAGATCTTTTATTTTGTAGTGCGAAGTAAGAAAAGTATCGAGCGCATATACTCCGGTGTTATAATTAAGTTCGCTCACATCCAGATAAGACAAGGAAGGACGGTAGTTGGAACGCACACCCAGCTCCAGTTTTGTACTGTCATTGATAGGATTTACATAATCGGCCTGAAAGGTATACATCTGACTGATATTACTTCCGTTGTTTACCTGCAAGGCCGGATTAGGCTGGCCGGGAAGGGCATTGCCCCACTGATCTAAGGAGGTGGTACTGTAATTGCTCGGGCTGAGTGCAGTAAGCGTGTTGTAATCAATATCGGCCGTCAGTTCCTGTCCTTTTTTAGGGAATGTTTTTTTGTAGAGAAGTTTAGTAGTGTAGTTTTGAAATTGAGTATGTGTATAAGCGGTACGATATCCACTACCTAATGAAGCACCATTCTGATCCAGATAATTAAAGGTTTGATTGTCGTGTGTGAGAAAATCGCCGGCTACGATATTCTGAGAAAGAGTGAGTGTATTACGATTGTTGAGTGCATAGTCAACCGCAATACTTCCCATCTGAAAAGTATGTTTGAAATTGGTATTGTCACTTGAATTCAGATAGCCGGTAGTTTCTCCGTTTAGCAGAGAAGTCCTGTTGGTATAGCCGTGAACCGGATTATCGGAAGAGTTGTAATTATAAACAATGGCAAGACCCCAGGGTTTCTGACGGATGTTAAGCGCAAATGTTCCGTTGTAGCGATCGTTGGTACCTACTCCTGCTGTAAGTATTCCATTGTAACCCGGTTTGGAATTGGTTTTCATTACAATATTGATGATACCACCGGTGGCGCTGGCTTCAAATTTAGCAGAGGGGTTGGTAATCACTTCAACGCGGTCTATCTGATCGGAAGGAATCTGATCCAGGGTCAGCGTGGTGGGGCGTCCGTCAATATAAATGGTTGCCGGATTTTGACGAAGCTGTGCATTCCCGTTATCATCCAATGTAACGGAAGGAATGTTTTTCATGACATCCATGGCCGTACCGCCTTTGGATGTGATGTCTTTATCCACGTTAAACACTTTACGGTCTATGCTCATTTCGGATGCACTTTTCTCCGCATCTATCTCCACAGTTTTCAGCAGTTTATCATCGGCACCTAAGGTAAGATTACCGAGATCCTGTTCCAGGTTCTGCATATTGATCACCACCGGTTTCTGAATTGTTTTATAACCCAGGAAGGTAACTTTCACGGTGAATTTTCCTACGGGCAGGTTATCGAGACTGAAATCACCGTTATCTTTTGTAAAGTTTCCGGCAATAACACTGTCGCCTTTCAGCAGAATAACAGAAGCATAGGATACAGGAGCTTTGGAACCATCTACAATTTTGCCATAGAGTCGCCCAATGTTTGGCATTTTGAATTTGGAACCTGCTGCCGGAGCACCATTGTTTTGAGCCGACATGCCGATGCTTAATGCCAGCATCAGGAAAGCCACGATATTGATCTTCATATACTTTGCTTTTGGAAACGCGAAGGTATCTACTATTCATGAATCGTACTTTAACGAATGAAGAGATTAACCTAAAAAATGTTAAAGAAGGGCCTGAAGAGGAGGGTAAGTGCTTGACAGTGATGAGCCTACCGGGCTAAAAATGAAACAACAATCTTGTATAAAAAGGTCTTTACGGGTTTTGAATATATGTAAGTTTGCAGGTATGAACAGGCCGACCGGGTGTAATTACTTAAGCAGCCGCTTTGCGGTGTTTCGCTTTTTTGGCTTTATCCCTGCGCCTTACCTCTTCCATAAATTTGCCGAACTCCTTTTTCTCTTTGTCAGTTAATTTGACTTGTTTTACATACAGGTCAATTTCCCGTGGTTCTGGTTTCAATTTCATTTTTTATAGCTTTAAAAATATTGGTTAACTAATTTATTAGCGGCTTCACTATTTATTGCCATTCGTTGCCCAATGCCTGATTCCGCTCCAAGTGTTTCTATATAATGTGACACTAGCGTTGATTTTGCTACGAAACCAACATATCCTTCAAATCCAAATTCCATGGATTTTTTACAGGCAAAAGCAAACATATTACCACCAACACCCAGATATATTTTTGTCTTTCCTCGATTGAACTTTGCATTTTCGACAAGATTAACAAACACATATTTTTCGTCTGGGATAGGGCTTATTGAAATTAATCCTTGAATAACATTTACGTTGTCCTTTATTATCAACTTATATACTTCCCTGTCCTTACTCATTATTTCTCGTCCCCAATCAAATAGCCAATCCTTTTTCTTTATCTCCTTTTTTGAGACCTTATGAAATTCAGTATCGAAAACATCTCCTGAAAGTGCATTTACAATTGAATTTGTCAATCTGTCAATTTCAATATCTACTGCTTGCTTTCGAACCATACACGCTGATTCTATCGAATGTTCGGTAAAAACAAATTTAGCGATTTTACCGCATATATAATTTTTGTATATACAATTTCTACCAGTTTCACCATTTAATGGAAGCCTCCTGTTCATAAGCTCTCTTTCCTGATTTATCCGCCCCAACCGCTATTGTACATCGTTATCTCATCGTACCAATTTGATTCTGCCAGAAAACAAGCAGGGCGGTAATAATGTACCTTTGCAGGTATGAACAGACCGGTTATCCTTGTCAATGAAAAAGACGAGCCATTGGGAGAGATGGATAAGCTGGAAGTGCATCTAAAAGGATTGCTTCACCGGGCGTTTTCCATTTTCATTTTCAATGATTCGGGTTTGTTGCTTTTGCAATGCCGGGCCAATGAAAAATATCATTCTGGAGGTTTGTGGACCAACACCTGTTGCGGACATCCCGGACCGGGAGAGTTGACAGAAGAAGCGGCCCATCGCCGGTTAAAAGAAGAAACGGGGATTGAGACGGAGCTGGTCAAAAAATTCAGTTTTATATACGAGGCCCATTTGGATCACAAGCTGGTAGAACATGAATACGATCATGTATTTACAGGAATATATAATGAAGAACCTGTCCTGAACCTGGAAGAAGCATCTGCTTACCGCTGGATAAGTATTGCGGAAGTAAAAAAAGAAATTGAATCTCATCCGGCCCGCTTTACCGAGTGGCTTAAAATAGCCATACAGTCGTTCTGATAACGTATGGGGAAAAAAAAAGGAGGGCAAAATGCACCCTCCCTCAGAGATAACAAAAAGAAAAGAGTTTATTAGCGAATGAGATTACAGTGTCCGGAATAGATATGCCGGTTTCCAAAAACATCTTTTAGACTTACCTTCCACACATACGTATCAATCTGTGCAATATTAGCTCCTCCGTTTGCACGTCCATCCCATCCTTGTCCCCAGGTATGTGTTTCAAACATCAGATTGCCCCATCTGTCAAACATCAGGAGGTCATAATTATTCGGATCAATACCCACACCGAAGGGCATCCATTCATCATTTTTTCCATCTCCGTTTGGTGTGAATGTGTTGGGAGCATAGAAGGTGAAGATGGGTTGGATACAGATAGGGCCCGTAGTAGAATCCTTACAACCATCGGGCGCTGTTATAACCAGCTTCACCGTGAAACATCCTGTATCGGTATAGGAATGAATCGGATTTTGTAAGGAAGAGGTAGAATCGCTCGGATCACCGAATAACCACAACCAGCCTACTGCATTGGTGCTTTGATCGGTAAATGTAATGGTAGGATCTGTAATATTGGTCGGCTGGGGATTGTCGGTAAAGGCTGCATGAGGCACCGGTAGTGCATTGATAAAATTCGGGATCATATCGCTGCCTTTGCAGCCGTGTATGTCCGTTACATTATACGTTACATTATACGTACCGGCCACGTAATAGCAATGTTTGGCCGAGTCGCAACCGGTAGCTGTGGTTCCATCACCGAATGACCAGGAGCCGGAAGCACAGGCAGGGTTTGAACTTCCAAAGAAGGTGGCGCATACGGGGGCACATACAACGGTATCTTTTGAAACAAATGTTACCACCGGTAAAGGGTATACGGTTACTGTTGCATAGTCCGAGTCGGTAGGCGTGCCGCAGTTATCGGCCACAATGACGGTGTAGGTGGTGGTTACTGTTGGAGATGCAACAGGGTTTTGGCTGTTTGCATTTGAAAGCCCGGTAGCCGGTATCCAGGTGTAGGTATAGGGGCCGCCATTGCCTCCGCTGCCAATAGCATGCAGGGTATCATTGGCTCCGGGGCAAATGGATTTGCCTCCGCTGGCAAGTACTTCCAGCGCGGGGTTTACAACCACTGTTTCCAAAGCCGGCTGAGCTATGCACCCATGAGAGTCTGTAACCGTTACAGTGTATGTGGTAGTTACCAGTGGGCATACAGTAGCAGAAGGTAAGGGAGTACCATTCAATGTCCATGAATAAGAATAAGCCGGGCTGCCTCCCGTGGCCGTAGAGGTTAATGTGGTGCATTGACCGATACAGATTTTGAGCGGAGGACCGGCACTCAACAGGAGTAACGGTGGCTGCACAATGGTAACAGAAACCTGATTGGTACAATGGACAGAGTCGGTAACCGTACACACATAGGTGCCGGCAGATAAACCGGTGACACTGAGTGTTCCTTGTCCTGTTCCCGGTGCAGGTGTCCAGTTAAAGGTATAAGGTTTAAATCCTCCGCTGGCTGAGTCTCTTGCTGTTCCGTCATTGCCACCGAAACAGCTAACGGGCGTGGAAGCCACAGTAACCATATTTACACCGGGAAGATTGGGAACCACATTTTTCATGGTGTCGGGGCAGCCATTCTGATCTTTGATAATGACGGTGTAATTTCCGGCCAGGATAGCATGAATCCCTTCCGTGGTATAAGCACCGGGAGTCCAGGTATATGTATAACCGGGAGTTCCTCCGCTTACGGTAACCGAATCTTTTCCATCTGCTTTGTTGCAATGTGCAGCCGTTGGAAACATATTCATCACCAAAGGAGTTGGCTGTGTAATGAGTGCGGTGTCGGTAGCGGTACATCCATGTGCGTCGGTTACGGTAGCGGTATACGTGCCGGCACATACATTACTGGCGCTTGCCGAAGTGCTTCCGTTGCTCCACAAATAAGTATAAGAAGCCGTTCCTCCGTTAGGTAAACCAATCAGCTGTCCGTTACATTTACCATTACAGGTAGCCGGAACACCGCTCGCTGTTATTGTAAGTATGGTAGGTTGAGTAATGGTTACCGGTGTGGTTACCGAACAACCTTTTGAATCGGTGGTGGTGCAATTGTAATTTCCGGCAGCAAGTCCTGTGGCGGTATTGCTGGTGCTGGCCGATCCTGTCCATACATACGTATAAGGCGCGGTGCCTCCGTTAGGAGTTATGGTAGCAGTTCCATCTGATAATCCGAAACAGCTCACATTCGTAGTGGAGGCATTTGCAGTAGGTGCGTTTGGTTGTCCAACAACGACGGTAGCCGAATCGGGACATGTTCCGGTAGCTCCGTTTACAACCAGGGTGTATGTGCCTCCATTCAGTCCGCTAGCATTCGTAGTTCCTTGTCCACCTGTTGGTGCCGGCGACCAGGTATAGGTAAAAGGTCCGGAGCCTCCGGTAACGGTAGCAGTAGCTGTTCCATCACCACCCGGTGAACAGGAAGCGGGAGTAGAGGTGATGGTAACGGTAGGTGCTCCTGCAGGGGCGCTGAGTGTAACAGATCCGGAAGCGGTGCAACCGTTAGCAGTAGTTATATTGAGCGCATAGGTTCCTGCATCTAATCCTGTTGCATTGGCAGTACCTTGTCCACCGCCCGGGGCGGGGCTCCATACGTAGGTAATGGGAAGGTTGCCTCCGGTAACCGTAGCTGTTGCTGTTCCATCATGACCTGGCTTACAGGTGGGATTGGTAGAGGTAAATGTGACGGTAGGGACAGGATAAAATGCGATGGTCGTATCAATTACATACGTACATCCGGGACCTTGTGTAACAGTAACCTGATAGGTGCCATCGGCGTTGACGGTAACACTTTGCCCGGTGGTGGAACCAACAATTCCTGCCGTGCCGGTAGGCATGGTGTTCCAGGCATAGGTGCCGCTTGTTCCTGCATCAGGAGCTGTAAGCGTAAGAGATCCTCCCAGACAAACTTCCGGAGTGGAAGCGATTACCTGGATGGGAGAACAGGATGCATCCACATAGGCATAACCCCAGTGACCGCCCGGTGTACAACCCGCAGCGCTAAAACGTACGGTAACATTATGCCCGATATAATTTTTGAGATTAAGACTATTGGATGTCCAGGGCAGATAATAAACAGAATTGCCTCGGGATTGAGAGGAAGAAACAGACATTCCTATAGGAATACCGGTACCAACCGATTCAATATAATATTGTAAACAGGGAATGGGCTTGCCATTGCTATCCAGTACTTCGGCTCTGAAATATGGACATTGTGTGGTGGTGTGCCCGTTGCTGGTTTGTTCCAAAACAACGGCATAGTTATAGATAAGCATTGCATTGGCGGTGGTAACGGCAAAGGTTTGCTGAATACTTTCACCGGGTGCTCCTGAAGGCGATGTAGTGCTGCAGCTGGATCCACTTTTCAGATTTGCATTTTCACCTCCCAGACGCAATGAATAGGTACCTCCGATAGCCAGCGGATCGAGCATAGGAAATGCACCATAAGGATCGTTGCCGGCGGCACTGTTTACGAGTGTAAACATAGAGCACGATGTTTCTGCGGAATTTACTCCAAGCGTATTGGGAAGGATGCCGGCGCTAAGTTGTGTTACGGCCGAATCGGAATTTGCATTATAACCGATATATCCGGTCCAGTTTGTATAGTCGCCTGTTTCAAATCCTAAATTGTTGCAGGAGAGACCCAGAACCGTATTGCTGTTTCCCGGATTAAAAGCATGATTTTTGGAGGGAATATGATAGCGTCTTTGTACGTATTGTAATTCCTGATCTTTAAGATAAGCGCCTATCTCAGAGGCACTTAAACCTTCCTCTGCCGCCTCTTTATAATACGATGCAAGGTTAAATCCATTCAGTGTATCTCCTTTATAATAAACATATTGACCCGGTACCTGAGCAAACCCGGTAATCACGGACCCAAAGAGAATAAAGAAGAGTTGTAAGTATTTTCTCATGCACATAACCCCTGGTCTTAAACAATGGCATTTGTTTTTATCTGAAGGGAGAAAAACACCCCCTTTTTGACCTTATTTAGAACGACACTATTCAATTGATTTGTTTAACCTTTTCGCGAAATAAAAACCACACTGCACTCTTGAGACTTTGTCCTTTTGTTGGATAACAAATATGAACAATTTATGCAAGAAATGCAATAGAATAAATTCAATTTATTATTACCATTTTAAGTATTCGGTTACATCATATGGGAATTAAACCGACTTATATCGCGATAAGGACCAACCCTAAAAACATCGTTAACAGTGGCCTGTAACAAATTTTAGCTCTGATGAAAGAGAAAAGAAACATTTTCCTATGATACAAGTCATCTTGTTTATTTTATGAAATTCTATAAAAGGGCAAGGTTTCGGATGAAACCTGGATGTAAGAATTTGAGAGCAATATTTTCTGCCGGCTAATCAGCTTTTTTCGCACATTTTCATCCCTGGTTTCATGTCGTAAAAATGACTGATTGGCGTTATACATTCCTTCGTCTGTATAAAAGAAAGATACGTCTACGGAAGTTCGTTACAGTGGGTATCCTGAACAAACCAAATTACTGGCATAGTTTTGGAGTCAAAGGGAGGGGTGTAGCATACCCTTGTTTTTGAGGAAAAAGCCACGTTTATGCTCCCATTTCCCTGTTTTTGCCGGATTTTATATTAGCATTTAATTAGAATTGGAATTAAATGTAATTTATTTGCAATCAACCCGTTAAACCTTAGTATTTTTAGAATGTCTATGCTTTTACCAGGCTTTAAGCCAGAGGGGAAAAAAATGAAAAAAGGAAAGATGAAACGGATTCGGTACGTCATTTTTATCAGCAGTATAGGATCCATGCTTTTTGCATCGGCTAAGGCTAATCCTGTTTTTCAAAAAGCGGGCGCCACAACCGATACCCTTCTTATCGGTGATACCCTTCATCGGCAACCTGCAGATACCGGTTATGTAAGAGAACACCATCATACAACCATAAAGCCTACGACCGATTTTGACCAGCGTTTTTCCTTTATCCGTAATTATTCAGTGAATATATGGGGGCAAAGGGGAGGTATTCTGTTAAATGATGAGTGGAAGTTCGGTGTTGGAGCCTATTATATGGATGATACCCGGATGAATGCCAGGACCTCTTCAGGAGGAGTGAACCCTAACCATTATCTGAAACAAAACCTGGTTTTTGGAACCGGATACGTAGAACCCTTTCTGATTCGGAGAACGTATTGGGAGCTGAGTGTTCCATTTGAGCTTGGATATGGAAAAGCAGGATCCAAAGTATACGAGAGTTCAACCGATGCACAAATTTCAACCCGTTCCAAAGATTTTCTTCCAACCGGGGCAGGTCTTTCTCTTTCACTCAAATTTCCACCCATAGGAAGATTCAAACCTACCAGCTGGGTTGGACTTAATTTTCTGGCAGGATACCGCTATTGTTTACTGGAAAACGTTTTTAAGACAGATTATGACGGAGCTTTCTGGTCCATCAGCGGTGCTATTTTCTTAGACAGGATATTTGATGATACCCGGGCCTGGAAAAGAAAGCGGAAAATGGAACAATAATGAAGATACAACGATTACCTGTCCTCCTTTTTATTTTTTTTGTCATCACTTCTTGCAAATCCACTCTCTACCAAACCAAATGGCAGGATAAAACCGTAACGGCCGATGGAAATCCTAAGGAATGGGAAATCCCGCTTCGGTTTTATGATTCCAAGAGTAAGCTTTCCTATACAATAACGAATGATCTGGAGAATCTGTATATCTGTATGCGGATAACGGAAGATGCCAGTCAGGTAAAAGTGATGAAAGCCGGTATGCAGGTATGGATTGATACAACAGGATCCAATAAACAACTGACCGGTATTTTATTTCCACAGCGTCCTCCTGAAACAACGGATAATGCTACTCACTCAAGTTCCGAAACCGGTAGTAACGGTGGTGGCAAACATAACGGAGGAGGTAGTGGTGGCTATGGTGGCGGAAGTGGAGGTGGCAGCCGGTCGCCCAATATGGCCAATATGAGAGGCCGTTTTCAAAAGGATTATAAAGAAATGATGCTGACCGGTTTTCATGCCCCTATTCGCGGATCTGTTCCGCTTACCAATGATTTTGGTGTGCAGGTGGGTGTTAATTGGGATGCGAGTAAATATGACAGCTCCTATATCATGATTTACGAAGCTGTAATTCCATTCCGCACGTTTTATAAAAACAAACTGACAAGTGCTGACAGTCTCCGTAAATTCGGAATTACCATTACCGTAAATGCACTTCCGCATGCAGCATCTCAGGGTGGTTCCAAAGGAGGAGGACACGGAGGAGGTGGAGGAGGCGGAATGGGTGGCGGTGGTATGGGTGGTGGTGGTATGCGCGGAGGCGGAGGTGGAGGAAGAGGTGGAAGAGGCGGAGGTGGTAAAGCTCCGGAGCCTGCCAATCCATTGTATGAAAGCAATACCTTAAAAATGCGCTTCCAGATGACATTGCATCCTCATCCGGAAGTGAAACTGTAAATACGTTCACAGAAAAATAGTTTGCTATAATCACGAATCCGCTTCAGGCGGATTTTTGATTTTATAGCCCTTCCCTTTTCCATTTACAGGATAATGGAAATTGATGGTACATTTGAAGAGATCAATCCTGTTAATTTCCCAACCGTATGAAAACAATTTTGTTCCTGTGTCTGCTTTGTATTGCTCCTTTTTCTTCCCTGTTGTCTCAGGAACGGAATTTTCAACATGAATACGATTCTCTTTTTTATACGGGCACACCGCAACAACTTAGCTCTATTCTGAGCAGCTGGGAAAAGAAAACACCACAGGATCCGGAACTGCTTATTGCCTGGTACAACTTTTATGTGAAAAGCAGTGCGCATGAAGTACCGCTACCCAAAGGTGCTCAAGTTAAAGATGGCTCCGACACAGCAACGGTTACCGTACAGTATGATGGAGAGAAAATGAAAAAAGCATATACGTATCTGGATAAAGGGATTTCGCTTTATCCGGACAGGCTGGATATGCGTTTCGGTAAAATATACATGCTGGGGCAAACAGAAAACTATGATGCTTTTACAAAACAGATTGTTGAAATGATAGAATATGGCTATTCGATTAAAAACATGTGGAAGCTTCCCAATAAGCCTACTGCCAAAAATGAGGAAACACTCCTGCTAGGCACCATACAACTATATGTGGGTACATTGTTGGATATTGGCGATGCGCAGGGTCCTCATATCCGGACTATTTGTGAAGAGGTTATCAAACACAATCCCGAAAGGATGGATTTTCTTTTTGACCTGAGTGTAACCTATATGTTTAAGGAAGAGTGGGACAAAGCATTACCTGAACTTCTGAAAGCCGAAAAATTATCTCCCTCCGATATCAGTGTTTTAAACAACATCGCTTTTTGTTATCAGCAAAAAAATGACAAGACCAATGCAATTGCTTATTTCGAAAAAATAACCAAAGTGGGTACTGAGGAAGATAAAAGCAAGGCCGAAGAAGAGATCAAAAAATTGAAACAGAAGTAAAGGAATTTGCCGGATACTCGCTTATAACGACCGTTTACTCATAAAACCCTACCGTTTACTCAATGTGCCTTTGGATAGAGCAGATTTAATATACCTTGTAATCCTAAAATCAGCACATGAAAAAAACACTACTTATCATAGCTCTTTTATATTCTTTCATTTCGCTCCGGGCTCAGCATTACTATCCTATGTTGGATAGCGCCAATATATGGATTTATACAGGTAATATAATACCTGCAACAACACCTCCCGGCCACCAAGTAGCAGCAACCGGAGTATGTTATTACTTTTCCGGAACACCTATAGGATCGACGATTCAGGTGTACACAACCCGTGATACTTCTGATGGAGGGCATACATATAAAATCGTGTTGCAGAATCCGGCTAGCCCCTGTTATATGGGATTGATCCGGGAAGATACTGCTGCCCATCAGGTGTTTTTTAAAGATAATCTGGGAGATCCGGAAGGCATCCTTTATGACTTTTCAAAGACTATCGGAGATTCCTTATTGATCCATGCCAGACCGGGAAATTATTTTCAAACCGGAACATACCGGGTAGATTCTATAGGGTACATTCATATAAAGGCGGGGAAAAGAAGAATATTTTATCTTAATTGCCATGCCTGTGGAGCTGGATATAATCCTCTGGAATGGGTAGAGGGATCGGGCAACAGAGCGGATGCCATTTATAGTTACAGTCCGATATCCAGTGGTGGAGGGGGACTTTATTTTTGCCCGGGTTATCCGCATACCATGTCATCCTTTATGGCTTGTTTTGAGCACAAATACATTGAGTATTACGATACCTGTTCGTTCTATAATGCTCAGCATAATTCATGTATTCATTATCAGGATACATGCGATTATTATGATATTTGCGGTGGAATAAAAGAGTATAATTCATTCAGTAAATGGGTTGTATTTCCGAACCCGGCTGGTAATCGTATAACGATGCAACTGGATGTAAACGTAGCTTCCCTTTTTGAAATCCGGGTATTGGATGTAAATGGCCGGGAGGTGATGAAGCCGCAATCGCTGGGAGAGCTCGGTACAGGATTAAACGAAAGAGAGCTGGATCTTACTGCTCTTTGTAACGGCTTTTATTTTATCGAATGCCGGTCCGGGCAGGATATCCGGTATCAGAAGTTGTCGGTACAGAAGTAATACTTCTTATTTTCCCAGCAGGTTAATATCCTTCATTTCAATTATCTTTTTAGCATAGCCATTTCTGGCTGCGGAAATCATTGCTTTTCCAAGGGTGGTGGTATCCGTTACCGCCCCTTTGAATGGTTTGAGGAGATAATACAGCGGTGTGAAAATCTTATAAATGATGCGATAGCTTTTTGTTCTGGATACAATCCCTTTCATGGGTTGAATATATCCCGGGCGAAACATAAAAGCATTTTTAAAAGGCAGGGCCAGCAAGGCATTTTCCAGTTTACCTTTTACCCGGGCCCACATCTGTCTTCCTTTTTCAGTACTGTCGGTACCGGCTCCGGAAACATAACAAAACGTATAAGTTGTTCCGCTTTGGAGGAGCGTATTGGCGGCCTTTATACATAGGTCATAGGTAATTTTTGTATACTCCTCTTCGCTCAAACCCAGGGCAGAAATACCCAGGCAAAAGAAACAGGTATTATAGTTTCCAAACTCTTTGACCAGTGCCGAGAAATTGGAAAAATCAGAAAGCAATATTTCCTTTACTTTCTGGTGCTTAACACCGGATGAACTGCGGTTTATGATGAGTATGGTTTCAATCTGTGGATCCTCTATACATTCCAGCAATACCGCCTGACCAATCATTCCTGTGGATCCGAAAATAAGAGGTTTGATGGTGTTCATACAGATGATTTAGAAATAGATTGCTCTGATAAAGGTAGATAAAATCGTCCACCAATTTAAAGACATTAAATCTGTCTGTGCCACGAATAATCTCCTTTAGATTCGCGTTTATTCGTTATAAGTCGCAGTAGTAATTATTTAAAAAAACGTAACATCAGAGACAGGAAAAATCAGTTTTCTCAAATCAGAGACCTTATTGCATATGTAAGTGGGGGCAGTTTCAAGAAGCGATTCGGCATTGCCACAACCCCATATTGCAGCAACAGAAATAATGCCTGCGCCCTTGGAAGCTATAATGTCTTTGGGGTCATCTCCTATTGACAATATTTCATCCTTTGCTACTCCCATTTTTTTAAGGGCCAAAAGCATTGGTTCTGGGTGTGGCTTTTTATTGTGCGTATCATGATAGCATACTCTGTTTACAAAAGGTAGGCCGTGGTGGGATAATACTTTATCGCAATATGTAGATGGGCTTGTAGTTACAATACATGTTGGTATACCATTCGAATTAATCTCTGCGATAAGGTCAAAGATTCCTTCATACAAAACGAATGAAGGGATTAAGTCATATACTTTATTCCACTCCCTGTTTTTTCTCTCTTGAAGAGCAATATTGGAATCAATAATTGTTTGATCTAAATCGAAGATGATTCCCATATTATTCCTTGATAGCTTGTGTCTAAGCTTTTAACCTTTTTCTTTCTTTTTTTCTTTATCGCTTCTTCTGTAACGCCGTCAATGTTATTCGTCACCAATTCGTCAATATCGAAAAGTGTCTTTGAAAATCCAATGTTATCATGAAGCATTGATGCTGTATTTTTTGCAATTCCAATTCTTTCATATATTCTGGAAATAAAGCTCTCAATATCTTCAGCAGTTCCAATAGGAGCAGCCCGTTTTTCGGCTATCAACATTTTATTGCCATTTACCTTAGAGTAGTCACTTTTTTCAATGGGATGATTAATACAGGCTAACGGTTTCTTCTCCTCTTCTGTAAATTTTACTGTATGCATTGTTCCTCCCAATATATCTGTCTCAATCACAATTGTCCCGTTACTCAGACCACTTTGCAGACGATCTCTTTCAACAAAAAGAGGGCCAAAGGGTTTTTGCCCAATTGAATACTCGCTAAGTAACGCCCCGCCACTTTGAACAATTTCATGAGCTAAACTTTGATTCACTTTTGGATATATCATGTCTAAGCCGTGAGCTAGAACCGCTACTGTCCTTCCTTTCTTATCCAAACATCCACGATGACCCGCAGTGTCACTACCCTTTGCAAGTCCACTTACTACTACAAAACCCTCTTGCGCAAATATTTGAGCCAGCCGCCTACCCGTCCTAAACCCATATGGAGAAGGTTCACGAGTTCCAATAATAGCTACAATTTTTTTTTCGTTTAGTATATTCACATCACCGACAACATGCACCAATACAGGAGGCTGCTTAATTATTTTCAAATTAGAGGGGAATTTTGCATTCCAGTAACTATAAATGTTGATATGCCCCTTCTCTGAATTTTCCAGAACAGTTTCAGCTTTATGCAAACCAATATCATACTCAGAGTTGGTAATATGCTTAAGATTATTCTGCTCAGCCCAATTCACAATGAAGTGTTTAAATTCAGGGTCGCTCAAGACTGTCGTAATACTTTCACCAATGGTGAATATAGTTTTCTTGCCTATTTTGTGTAAGGCACTTAATGTAAGTATTTGTTTTTCAGTAAGCATTGCAGTAATTAAAAAGAATCAATCAAAAATAGAAGGATCGTATTGATTATTACATCCTTCGAGTCTTTCGGTTCTTGCTAAGGTATAAAAATAAATTTTGGACGTAGGAAAGTATTTTTCTAGTTCACTTCTTATTGCATTAACCGTTGCTCCAGAAGTGCTAATGTCATCAATTATTAAGAAAGAATTGCCATCTGTAAGATTTGAATCGGGATTAACTTGGTATATTCCCTCAAGCGCTTTGATCCTATCAACTTTCCTTGAAATATAATGCATTGGCCCAATATGCTTCTTCTTTAACATAGTCTCTGGAACATATTGACATTTCAGTGTAGCAGCTAGCGCAGCCCCAAGGCTATCCAAAGACTTTGTTCCAGAAGATTTCAGTTCTTTACTCCCGAGAGGCCTTACAATATAATCTATCTTAATGTTCAATGACGCGAAGCATTCTGAAGCAAGTTTACTCCAAACTTTCACTGCATTGGCTTCATTATCTTTGAATTCTCGAATGGACACAGAAAAGGGTTCTTGACCCTGTGGAATGAAATGAACTAAATACCACGCCCCATCAAAATTTGGATACGAGCGACTGATACTAATTGGTTTGATAAGTTGGTGCGCCATGTTATACATTTTTTGTTACATCAAGGAGTAACCTGATGCAATTACCTATTTCATGTTCCGATTTTTCGTTTTGTTGAAATATTCTTGTTTTACAAAAAATTGGATGACAATTAAATATATTGATTTCGCTTGAATTTTAAAGGATACGACTCAGAAAAGTTAAATACTTCCTTAAATAAGCCAAAATTATATTCAATGTAATATTGAATAAAGGTTGTAGAGGTTTTACAAATACTACGAAAAACTTACATCTGTAATATTGTGTCTGTTTTTGTAAGCAAATTAGTTCCTTTTTACTTCAAGGGAAACTGAAAATAAGTATATTAGGAAAATATTAATAAACCCCCATTCAAATATGAATTTTGGCGACAACACAACGCGAATCATTATTGCGGTAGTTGGTGTATTAACCCTACTTGCAGGCGGAGCTTTCATTTCTTATAAGAAAAATAAGAAGAAAACTTCTAGGAACTCACAGAGTGGTATAATTCAGGTTGGTGATGGTAATAGAGTAACAGGAGAAGATGATAAATCGACAAATCAGAAATGAGTTTAGGAAGGAAGCAGGAGAACATCCAGCAATCGGGCATTGGTAATAGGGTAACTCTTGGGAATGATAATTCAAGTAACCTTTATATCATTCCTGCAAAAGGCAAGCTTGCGACCCTTTTTGAAAGGCTGAAGGACAAATTCGACAATAAAGAAGAGATTTCTAAAATTTCTGAAGACTTAAAACGATACACTGACCTTCAGGATGTTATTGGTCTAGAAAAGAAGCTTGAGGATGCTAATATGCAGCATTATGTTGATGATTTTTTATGGTATAAACAAGAATTCAACAAAAAACTTATTTTATATCAGAATTACGAGCCTGCACAGGAAATATTTTCATATATCCTTGCGATTGTTTTGGAAAGATATAGGAACATTATCAAGCCAATGATTATAAATGGAGCTTCCGAGAGCGAGATACTCTTAACCATTTCTAACGCAATAGTTACACCTCTTTTGGATTTGGTCCAGCAGGAAGGATGTAATGACATCATGGGCCTTTCCGCAACAGAGATTAATGGAATGTTTCATTATCTAACTGGACAGTGTCATATTAAGTGGAAGCTATGATTGTCTATCAACAAGCCTTCGATCTATACCATAGTGTTTACCGGCTCATAAAGCTTTTGGCTTATTTCGACCGAAATGACTATGTTGAAATAGAACGATTACGAATATGGGATTACTATTTGTTGTATCCCAATAAGATGAGTCAAATTAAACTTAAGCGTGAAGAGAAGGATATCAAGTCAATTATCAGAACATATATTCTTAAGCCTGAAAATCCATATGAGCGCATTTTAAATGACAGGAAGATGTTTGAAAAAATTAAACCGTATCAAATGGCAGCAATCAAGTGCTTAGCCTCATATGGAATTATTAATATGGATTATTTGATTTTGAACAGAATAACTATCATTTCAAAAGATCTATTTGATAAATATGAAAATGACTTCAAGGACTTAAGTGCACAGGAGGGAAATACCATTAGATTATTAACATCTCATTTTTACCTTATGCCATTGAATGGAGAAGATGGATTAAAGGAAAGAACTAACCTTCTAGAAAGCAAGTATGATGCGTAATAGATTGCTGTTGAATCGAATGATTATTTATACTTCGTCAGGTGAGGTTGCTTATGATGAACTATTTCATAAAGGTGTAAATATTATACGTGGCGACAATAGTAGTGGAAAGTCTACATTAACACACTTCATATTTTATGTCCTAGGCGGAGGGTTTAATAACTGGGTAAAAGAAGCGAAAAAATGCTCCAGAGTAATGGCCGAAGTTGAGATGAATGGGGCAATAGTTTCATTAAAAAGGGAAATTAATCTTAACGACAGCGGAAGAGCAAACGCAACCGAAGGATTGTGCTTTTTCTGGGGGCCAATGACTGAGTCACTTGTTAATACTACTGATTGGCAAAAATTTAATTTTAACACAACGGCCAATAATAAGAGCTATTCAAATGTAATCTTTGAGAATTTAGACCTGCCAATTGTTGAAGGTGAGAATAATATTACTTTTCATCAGGTATTGAGACTTTTATATATAGATCAGGAATCTCCAACAAATTCGTTATTTTATTTCGAACAGTTTGATTCGTCTCTAACTAGGGAAACCGTCTCAGACTTGCTTCTTGGAGCATATAATCAAGAGCTGTACGATAAAAAACAAAGAAAAAATGATGCAGAAAAAGAATTTGAAACCATAACGAGTGAAATAAAGGTAATTAAGAAGTTCATCCCCAACCCTCTTGATTTAATCCCAGCTAATATACAGACTAACATTCAAAACAATGAAGCAAAAGTTAGCGAAATAGAGGAGGAAATTCTTTCACTCAGAGAGAAGAATAAAGCAATACGCTATAGCGCAAAGACAAAGCTTGAATTTGAAGTGCTAAATAGTCAATCCGTGACCCAAAGGCAAATCGTAAAAGAGCTTGAGAGCAAGATAAGGGGATCTCAACTAGAAATAGAAGACACAGAGTTCTTTATTTCGGCTTTGGGAAATAAATTAAATGCGCTAAAGAAATCTCTACTTACAAGAGATTTTTTAGGTCATCTGCCCTTAGAGCATTGCCCAGAGTGTTTGTCTAGACTGGAGCCAGTCGAAGATCCTAAAATATGTAAATTGTGTAAAAGAGAAATAGAGGGCAGTGTTGGAATAACTCAGGCACGTAAAATTGAACAAGAAATCAGTTTTCAAATAAAGGAATCAAAAAGGCTAACAGACAAAAAGAGCAGAGAGCTTTTGGAATTAAAGGCTCAATTTGAATCAGAACAGGTAAAATTGCATCAGTTGCAAACAAGAGTTAATCAAGCTTTAGCTGATGTTAAGCCCATTAGAGATGAAAAAATTGATGGATTATATGTTGACAAAGGATTTGTTGAAGGGGAAATACTACAGCTAAGGACATTATTAGAGAACGCGGAGGTGTATCAAAGTCTCGTGAAAAAACAGATGGAATTAGAGCAGGAACTCGAAGGGCTTAAATATACCATTGATAAGATAACTACTGAGCAGAATAAACTAAAGAAAGAAACAAATAATGCAATAGAAAGGGAAGGAGTCTATTTGCTAAATAATGATCTTAGGAGACAAAGCGAATTTATTGATGCAAAAGAGTTTCATATTGATTATAGAAATAATCTTGCTTATGTTTCTGATAAGGAAGCCAGGTATTCAGCCAGTTCCAGTTTTTATTTAAAAACATCTGCTCGATTTGCAATTTTTCTGGCATCTCTTTCGATCGAGAAGATGAGATATCCACGTTTTGTTTTCTGCGACAATATGGAAGATAAAGGGATTGAAAAGGAAAGAGCGCAGAATTTTCAGCGAATACTTATAAATGAAGCAAACAAACATGCTTCAGAATCATATCAGTTAATATATACTACATCGTTTATTCCAGATGAATTGGATAATACAGAATATTGTGTTGGAGATTTTTATACTGAAAGTAATCCATCTTTAAAAAATGTGAATAACTAACATCAGGCTCATGAGAACCTACGTTCTTGCATATGATAGGTTAAACGAGATTGATAATGATGAGTTATTGAAAGATCTTGTTATTTTCTTAGTGAATGAGGGAGCCGAAGGGGTTTATCATCTTGTTGCGTCAACATTGATTTTCACATGTGATTATAAATATGTGTATACTCATTGGGTCCGTGCGTTGGAGGAATATAAAATCAGAGACAAAGTGTTTTATGTTTTATCAGAAGTATATCACAGCGGCTCATCAAAACACATTTCTGCGCAAAAAAGTGAAGAAATTGATCACAAAAATTTTCAAATTTTAGTAGACGTAGCTAAAGCCTCTAGAACTAGTCTGCCAGCCCCTAAATTATAAATACACTTGATATTTATAATTTCATGAGTAAGCATTTGGGTACCATGAAATTTAGTATTTGCCACTTTGCCAACATCCTTCATAACCCTTCAATGAGCATTGCTGGTCTCCGATCCCCAAGGCACTACTACATGGTGTGCAATAACTACCTAGACGTATATAACCTTTTCTTGGAGATGCCTTATTGGGCCTCGTGCAAATATAGTGTGGCAAACATTGTTTTTAGATACTTCAGATGAAGAAAGTCTAAAAATGTTCTCTCTCCACTTTATAGCTGATAAAGGGCTATAATTACCAGATCCGGATCCGGTCTTCCGGCTTTTTATACAGCTTATCGCCGGGTTTAATATCAAAGGCTTTGTACCAGGCATCCATATTAACGGGAGTGCCTATGGCGCGGTACATACCCGGAGAATGGTTATCGGTAAGGATGAGCTGTGCGGCGGTTTCGGGCAGGGTATTGGTTCTCCATACCTGTGCCCAGGCCAGAAAGAAACGCTGATCAGGTGTAAAGCCATCAATCTTTTCATTCGACATACCCTGTTTGGTCATCTTGAATGCTTCGTAGGCTGCATTGAGACCGCCCAGATCGCCTATGTTTTCGCCCATGGTGAGTTTGCCGTTTACATGGATGGTATCGAGTACGGTATAGGCATCAAACTGTTCCTGCAGGGTTTTTGTTTTGGCTTTGAAATGCTGCATGTCTTCGTCAGTCCACCAGTTGCGGAGCGATCCGTCTTTGTCGTATTTGCTTCCGGAATCATCAAAGCCATGGGAAATTTCATGTCCTATTACGGCGCCTATACCTCCATAGTTAACGGCATCATCGGCTGTAGGATCAAAAAACGGCCATTGCAGGATACCGGCAGGGAATACGATTTCATTTAATTCGGGACTGTAATATGCATTCACCGTTGGAGGCGTCATACCAAAACGTTTACGATCCACCGGTTTACCCAGCTGATTCACCATATCCTGATAGTTCCAGGTGGCGGCATTGCGTACATTCTGGAAAAAGGTTTTGCGGTTTATCACAAGACCATTATACGTCTTCCATTTTTCCGGATATCCTATTTTAGGGTTGAGGGCATGTAATTTGTCAATGGCTTTTTGTTTGGTAGCAGCCGTCATCCAGTCCAATCCCTGAATACGGATCTCATAGGCCTTAATCAGATTTTTGATCATCTCATCCATCCGGACTTTAGCCTGCTGATTAAAGTATTTGGCCACATACAGCTGACCCAATAGCTCGCCTATGCTGCGGTCGGTAAGTCCCGACATACGCTCCCAGCGTGGGGTCTGTGCTTTTTGTCCGGTGAGTACTTTATTGAATTCAAAAGTGGCATCTACAAAAGGGGAGCTTAGGAAAGGAGCTGCACTTCTGATTACGTTCCATTGCAGGTATACCTGCCAGTCGGCAACGGGTGTAGATGTTAAGAGTGCATTGAGGCTGACAAAGAAGGCCGGGTTGCTTACGATCACCGAATCCTGTCCGGGTGTTTTCATATCTGCAAACAAGGCTTTCCAATCCAGGAGAGGTGTGGTCTTGCTCAGATCTGCCACCGAAAATTTATTGTAGGTTTTAACCGGATCGCGCATCTCTACTTTGGGTAGTTCGTTTTCGGCAAACTTCTTTTCCAGTGCAAAAACGACTTCTGCATTTTTATCCGCATCGGCGGCTGATACGCCTGTCAACTTAAAGAGTGTGGACACATAACTTTTATATGCTTCCTGTACTTTTACTTTGCGGGGATCGGATTTCAGATAATAGTCACGGTCGGGCAACGAGATTCCCCCCTGATTCAATTGTGGCAGGAGGTGTTCAGGATTTTTACGATCCTGATCCACAGAAAAACCGAACATAGGATGGCTGGTGCCGTTTATTCTCATGGCAGCCGTTTCATGCAGAATAGCTTTAAGGTCTTTGAGTTCTTTTATTTTTTTGAGTTCTGCATCAATGGGCTGGTGTCCTGCTTTTTCGATAGTGATGCTATCCATTCCGGCAGCATAAAAATCGCCAACTCTTTTCTCGATGGAATCGGCGCCGGATGTTTTGGCTGCAGCGGCTTCCAGAAGTCCTTTGAGGGCTTTTGAATTGGCCTCTCTCAGCTCATTAAAGCTGCCCCAACGGGTTTCTTTGGCAGGTACGGGGTTATTCTTGAGCCAGGTTCCATTGGCATAATGGTAAAAATCATCTCCCGGTTTTATCTGAAGATCCATATTGGTTTTATCCAAAAATGGCTTTTTGGAAGGATCATCAGGAAGAACAGTGGCACGTACCGCTATCAGTGCAACGGTTCCGATAATGACGGCATGTAAGGAAGTATTGCCTAATACGCGTTTTAATTTTGTCATGGGTTCTTTTTCGTTAGTAATGGATGATCGTATTTGTTCAGTTCCATATCCCTGATACAAATAGTGGCTGCTGCTTATTTACGATATCCGCGTGAATGTACAGAAGTTTTTTGATAAATTCATTTACCGGAAATATGCAGGAAATAAGAATGAGCCGGGTAATAATAAATCCTACATTCGTTTTATTAAACAACTTCCGAATAACTGCCTCTCATGGACATCGTTAATCCGAAAGATATTAAACGCCTCCTCCGTATGGATGATGTGTTTGCCCGTATTCAGGAACAGTATGGATCGCCGCCTTCCTGGTCGCGTCCTGCCGGTTTTATTTCTCTGTCTCAGATTATCCTGGAGCAACAGGTAAGTCTGGCTTCGGCAAAGGCTCATTTTTTGAAACTAAAAGGTCATATAAAAACAGTTACTCCGCGTAAGATATTAACGCTATCGGATGAGGAAATGAGAGCGTGTCAAATAAGCAGACAAAAATCGGTGTATCTGAGAGCATTGTCAACGGCTGTGCTGGATAAAAGCCTGGAGCTGGATAAGCTGGAACAACTGCATCATACGGAAGTGCGGAAACAGCTTACGGCTATCAAAGGTATCGGGGACTGGACCACCGATATTTATCTTATGTTTTGTCTGCAAGCTAAAGATGTTTTCCCCATCGGTGATATTGCAGTGGTTAATACGATCAAGGAATTTTATGAGGTGAAAAAGAAAGAAGAGATGCTGGAGCTGGCAGAAAGCTGGAAACCACTCCGGTCCCTGGCTACTTATTTCTTATGGCATCATTATCTGAAAAAAAGAAACAGATCGTAAGGCTCTCTTACCGGATCACCGTTACAAAGCCCTTTATCAAACCAGCCTCGGTTTGTTCGTTACAATCTTTGTAACGCGCCAGGATATAATAGGTACCGTCGCTGGTATCGGGTTTCCAGATACAGGCGGGGTCGGTACTTTCAAAAACAAGCTTTCCCCAGCGATCATAAATCTGCACCTGCAGGGTGGTGAAATCATACTTAGAAAAATCAATACGATTGTTGACATCTCCGCTGGTAGGAGTTACGATGTTGGGAAAGATGGGAGGGCTGTATAGTGTTACATGAATGGTATCCGAATTCCGGCATCCTGCTGCGCTGGTTACGGTTACCGAGTAGTTACCTGATCGGATGGCGGTAATCTGTTTGCTTGTGGCTCCGGTATTCCATATACAGGGATATGACGTGCCGGCCGTAAGCGTGCAGGAGGTGCGACAGCTGACAGTATCTTTGGCAAGCTGCAGCGTGGGGATGCTGTCGATGGCAACGGTGAAACTATCGGTGGCGGTGCAGAAATCAGCGAGTGAATATTGAACCCAATAATTTCCCGGTGCAGGAAGCGTATGATCGGGGAGCGTATATCCATCATTCCATAAATAGGAGAGGGTATTGGGATAAGTGGCATGCAGGGTAAGCGGCACCCAGGTATTGCTGCAAACAACAGTATCGCGCAATACACGGATCACCGGAGGATGGGTAAGCGAAACATAAAAGGAATCGATGAGGCGGCAGCCTGCGGCCGAGATGTCTGTTACACTGTAATTTCCAAATGTGTTGATCGTAATGGTTTGGGAAGTATCCCCGTTGGACCAATGGTAGTTTGTGTTGCCTGCTCCGGCATCCAGTACATAAGATGGAAAGGTGCATAGGGGCAATGGGTGTGGAGTGAAAACAGGTGGGGGGGTACCCATATCAATAAAGTTGGGCAATCCGAAAGCGCAACTGTCGGATGCGGCAAGCGCCACGCTGTTGGCTACAAACGTGCAGGTGAGCGAAGCGGGGTTCTGAATAAGGGAAAGAAAACGGCGGGCATAAACGGTTACATAGATATTTCCATCGGGTCCCAGCTGGATAGCGCCTAAGCCATACAATCCGGTATTGATGGTTCGCTGAGAAGCGAGTATAACAGACGGAATACCGCTGCTTAGATCATACTGAAAAATAGGTCCTGTAAAATCGCTGACATATACTTTGGAGTTATCGGCCGAGAAGGCAACACCATACGGTAAATGGGTGCCATTGGTACCGGTGGTGCCGGGATAGATAACGGTGAAGGGATTGCTTACTACGCCGGATGAATTATCAAAATCGGCCATTTCAAAAACAGAGCTGTATTCAATCGTATAAGCCAGGTATCTTCCATTGGGTGATGGCCTCAGGTATCCGCTGGCTTCATCTACGGGTCCTTGCTGAATCGTGCCCACATTGGAAACTACAGGCACCGGGTTAATACCTGAAGCACTGAGGAGATAAGCATTGAAAGCATTGCTGTTGTAGGAATGGGTTATGATCCAGAAATCGGTTCCATTGCAATGTTTAACGGCAGTAAGTTTTTCGGTTGCGGGGGGAGGGGTGAGGACTTGGTTTTTCAGCGATACATCACCGAGTCCACCGTTCAGTGTCATATCAATGATGGAATAATGGACTCCCTGATTGACGGTGGATATACGATCATCGCAGGTCATGAGATAATAAAGCGTGGTGCTACCCGGTTTTTGAATGATCAAGGCAGCCTGGGTGGCGTCACCATTACCGCCAATGAGACCTGTTCCATTTGGCATGGGATTATTATTTCTGTCCCAAACGATGCTTCCGTCCGAATAAAACAAAAGAGCTCCGGTGTTTTTATCGCTTATGGAAGCACAGCCGGTCATCACGGAAAGTGCACCGGAAGAAGCAACAGGAGTTCCGCTGCTGAAATCAATGGCATTATGAAATCCGAATTGCCAATGCCAGCTTTCTTTACCAAGCTGGGCCTGTAAAGGAATGGTAAAGGTGAGAACCAGAAGGGAAAAAATAAAACGGAGGTTCACGGAGCATCGATTTTCGGAGACTAAAGTTAGGCTAAGAAAGCCAATCTTCAAAGGTGCCGGTAATGATGACGCAGAATCTATACTTTGAAGGTGAGCAGCCAGGCAACAGCCTCTTCTTCTTGTTTAAAGGTTTTTACCGGACTTGCAGCTTTATCGAGCATAGTCATGTGATTCACAATAAGGTGAGTGCCTGCACCTTCAGAAAGGATGGCGGTAGCAATCCGGTTCTTATTTCTGAAATTGGTACGCATGAATTTTACCGCTTCATTGGTAAGGGTATGAAATGGACGGGCATCAATCAGTGCCAGTATGGGTTTATCGGTAAGTGTTTCAAATATGAAAGACAATTTGTCAGCAAATTTTATTCTGAAATTCACGAACAGGTACTATAGCTACACCGATAAACTCTCCATCTAAAGGAAAAGACTATTTTCCTTTAGATGGAGAGTCTTTTCCTTCACCGATTGTATCTCCCCGTGAAGAGAATTGTCTTTATTGTCACAAATCCTGACAATTTATTTGAGAATTTGTCCTTTCGGTACACGAAGAGCATCTCCAGGTAAAAGAAGACGAACAATTCCTTCGACGATTGTGTCTAAAGGTTCAGGAATCCTGTCAATCTGTCCGCAAATCCGATCTAAATTCACGAATAGAGCATGTGCCCTCTTACAAAGAGGTACTATGGTTAAAGGAGGAGACTATTTATCTAAAGGAAAATAGTCTATAGCTAAAGGAAGAGATACAATTCGTGAAGTTGGAGATGGTATCGGTGAAGGAATTGTTCGTTTTCCTGACAATGGAGGTGGTATCGGTGAAGGTTTAGTAAGGATCGGTGAAGGAGGACATACAATTTGTAAAGGAGGAGGTGTTATATGTGGACAAGGAGATGGTATATGTATGCCTTTTGTACCAATCGGTGAAGGAGGACATACAATTTGTATAGGAGGAGATGGTATAGGCGTAGCTTTTGTGTGTATCAGTGAACGTATACGTGGTCATTCTGAACAGAAGGGCGGCAAAAGTCCGGTGAACTTTTGAGCGAGCTAGTGTGAAAGCCAGCTAACATCCTCCCCCTTGCCCCCTCCGAAGGGGGATATGCTTTCACACATGCTCGCTCAATCCCGCACTGCGGGATTGCCGTCCCTCCGGAGGGGGCAAGGGGGAGGATAACGTTTTAAATACAAGTTAATAATCTCATATCCTCATCAACCAAACCAGAAAATAATACAATTTCATTCTATATTTACAGATCAACTTTTAAAACCACAAAACGATGTCAAACAAATTATTTTCCAATGTATACCTCACCTTTAACGGTAACTGCCGGGAGGCCATGACTTTTTACAATGATTGCTTAGGCGGCAAGCTCGAGATGATGGATTTCGGTGATTCACCTGTAGAGGTTCCTGCCAGCGGGAAAAAACTGGTGCTGCATTCCAATATTCAACGAGAAGGAATTACGCTGATGGCTTCCGATACCACACCGGATCGTGCTGTAACGGTGGGACAGAATGCGTCCATCTCCATTAATTGCGAAAACGCTGCACAGGCCGATTCATTTTATGGCAAGCTTTCCGTAGGTGGAAAACAAACCATGCCCATGCAGAAAACATTCTGGGGTGCATACTTCGGAATGCTGACCGATAAATTCGGAGTGCAGTGGATGTTTAATTTTGACGAGCCCAAATAAAAACTCATCAGCGTACTAAGCTGATGTCTCCTTTCTGCGTTACCGCTTGACCATTGAGCAAGGTAGCCTGCAGATAATAAACAAATACCGCCGTATTCATGGGTTGCCCGTGAAAGGCCCCGTCCCAGCATTGGGATGGGCTGGCGGAGGTGAATACACATTCGCCCCAGCGGTCGTATATGTTTATAGTCATTGTTTGTATACAACGTCCGTATACGCATAGATAGTCATTCACTCCATCTGCATTGGGCGAAAAATAATTCGGCACATACACTTCCCCGCAGGTAGCATCGACCGTAATAATAACACAGGAGCTATCCACACACCCTCCGCTGTTACTTACTCTTACGCAATATTCTGTTGTAGCCAATGGGGTTGCCACCGGATGCGCGCAGGTGGAGCAACTGAGTGTGGATGCAGGGCTCCATAAATAAGTACCGCCTCCGTTTGCATTTAATATAGTAGAGGAACCGATATGGATGGTGGTATCTATTCCGGCAAAAGCCACCGGAATGCTGTCGGCCTGAACTGTTGCTGTGGCAGTTGCCGTGCATCCGTTGGCATCAGTTACTATGCAGGTATAAGTCCCTGATGTAAGCGAAGAGGCGCTGACCGTGTTGCCCCCAGCAGGAGTCCAGCTATAGGTAAGCGTTCCTGTACCACCATTTGCAGTGGCACTTGCCGATCCGTTATGCAATCCGCAGACAGGAACGGAAGAAATAGTTTCTGTAATAGCAGTAGGATTTGTAAGTGTGAGTACCTGCGATTGTGTACAACCTCCTGCATCTGTTACCATACAAGTGTATGTTCCGGCAGTCAGATTGGCTGCTGTAGCTCCGCTTCCTCCTGCAGGACTCCAACTGTAGGTATAAGGACTCGTGCCTCCGCTGGCATTCACCGTAGCGCTTCCGGTAGCAGCTCCATGGCAAAGCGGATTGTTTTGTGATGCAAGTGTTACTGCCGGCCCACCGCTACTGGTAAGGGCAACGGTGTTTGTATTGCTGCAGCCATGGGCATCGGTGACGGTACAGGTATAGGTACCTGCTGCAAGCGATGTGGCAGTTGCTGATGTTCCTCCGGAGGGCGACCAGGAATAAGTAAATGCTCCGGTTCCCCCGGAAGCAGAAGCGGTAGCTGTTCCGTTGCTGCTGCCACAGCTGGCAGGCGTGAAAGCAGTTGTTATGGTAATAGAAGAAGGAGCGGTAAGACTGACGGTTTGTGTTTGAATACAACCACCTGCATCTGTTACCGTACAGGTGAATGTTCCTCCGCCTAACCCGGTAGCTGTGGCACTCGTACCTCCTGAAGGGCTCCAGCTGTAGGTATAAGGAGCGGTCCCTCCGCTTACACTTACGGTTGCGTTTCCATTTGTTGATGCGTTACAGGCAGGATTAGTTTGAGCAGACAATGTAACCGTTTGTCCGCTCCCTGCAGCAACAATAACCGGTTTGGTAATGGAGTCTTTACCCAGCGTACAATTATAAACAATGAGTTTAACCTGATAGGTTCCGGCAGTTCCATACGTATGTATAGGATTGGGAAGGGTAGAGGTATCAGCTGCGCCCGATGCAGGATCGCCGAAATTCCAGAGACGGGATTTTATTTCATTGCAATTGGGTACACTGTTGTCCGTGAAAGTCACTTTTTGTGAACCGCATCCTGCACCGGCGGTAAAAGTGAAAGCGGCAGACGGTTTGTCGGGCACATATTTCCAAACTTCAAAATGATTATAATAGGACGGAGAATGAAAAAGTCCTGTGCCATGATCGTGCCAGTTGGCGCCGCCGCAGAGCCAGAGACCATCGCCCAGTAAATAAAAGGCATTGGCTCCTTCCATAGCTTCGGGTTTGTTAGCTGTTGATGCTACGCCTTTTGTGCCATACACGCCGGTAGTATTGGTTGTGTTATCGCCACTTACCCAGGTCCACAGATTAGTCTTCGTATTATATCTCCATAAATCGTTGCGATCTTCCTGTCCTATAATTCCATCGTAAAAAGAACCACCCAACATCCAGAGGTTGTCACAGTTATCGGTCCAGTGTGCACGGGCCTCTATGCGTTGGCATGGAATATTGGAAGCTGCGGGTACGCATTGTGTGCCGTAGTTGCCAACGGGGTTTGCGACAGAAGCACTGGTGCCGCTCATCCAGGTCCATAACCCGGTAGTGGTACTATACATCCACATATCGTTCAGGGGATTGATGGCACCGGTGGCATCATATCCCCGTCCGCCCCAAAACCAGATCTGATCCTTGCTGTCTATCCAACCCAGATGTATCTGACGGCAGCCGGGCCAGTTGGTGGCAGCAGCAGTGCCCATGGTGCCATAAACACCTTTCTGATCACCTAATTTATTTCCTCCCATAAATGCCCATTGGTTTGTATTAGGATCAAAAGCCCAGAGCTCATTACTATGTCTCCATACAAAACCGGTAGAGTCTATGCCTTGTCCTCCAAACAACCAAAGTTTTCCGTGGCTATCGGTTACCGCGCAATCTGTTTCAACTTTCCCGCCCGGAGTATTGGCGGGGGCAAATACTCCTTTTGTACCATATACTCCTGTGGCATTGGTGGTGTTGGTACCATTCATCCAGGTCCACTGATTGGTAACGGGATCGTATTTCCACATATCATTATAAAAATAACTGCCGGCGGTGTTACCTCCTCCGAACATCCAGAACTTACCATTATGATCTGTCCAGGAGGCGGGAGCCAGGAGCCGCACGCCCGGTAGATTGGAAGTCGAAGGGATGCCTTTGGTTCCCCAGGAGGGGACCGTTCCGCTTACATTCGACCCCGACATCCAGGTCCACATATTGGTAGCCGGATCATACTTCCACATATCCGCATGATCATAGGGAGTGCTGGTTTCGTAACCGGCATAGATCCAAAATTTTCCATTCACATCTTTCCATTCGGCGGCTTCATACCGTATGCCCGGATAATTTGTTGCCGATGCCACACCTTGTGCGCCATATACGGTATGACCGTTCATGGCACTGTCGCCGTTTACCCAGGTCCAGGAATTATATACCTGAGCCGGAACTGCGCAAGAGAGAACGAAGAAAAAATAAAAAGAAAAAAGGCTGCGTTGCATGATGAAGGACTCTAGATCAATGTAAAAACTATTTTGCTGATCTCCTTTCTTTTATGCGAGAATTGCTGGAAGTTGAACGATTGTGTTGTCAGAAAATTTAGGAAGGAGTAATACAATCTATGCACTACTTAAAAAAACATTTTCTATTATTGATGTTTCAAATATGAAACATGATAAATAGTTTATTTTATCATGTTTTGGGAGCTTCCATAAGGAATAAATAACTGATTAAAGTCAGGCGAAAAATTGACAAATGCTCTTGAAAATAATTCTATAACGCCGGACTTTTATTAAACAATTAAACCGAATACGCTTTATTATGAAAACGATTGCTTTATATTTCGCATTGCTCTTTTTGAGTTATAATACGATAGCAGCCCAGCGTTCACCGAACACCTTATCGCCTGCCGAGTTTAAACTTCGATGTGCCAACGCACATGGTATTCTGCTGGATGTACGCACACCGGAAGAGTATCTGGCATCCACTATTCCGGGAGCCATCAATATCAATGTGATGGACCCGGATTATTTTGCATCTCATATTAAGAAGCTGGATAAGAACAAAACCTATTTCCTGTTTTGCGGTACTGGGATGCGTAGCTCGGAAGCCATGGAAGAAATGAAAAAGGCAGGCTTCCTGAAAGTATATGAACTGAATGGAGGCCTTACAGTCTGGGAAAAATATGATTTGCCTCTGGATTAAACCCGAGGCTAATCGATCTTCACCCGTCGGATATCATTTCGCCCATAAAATAAGGGGAAATACATCAACTCTACTTTAGCCGGATTGAGTGTGTAGTTTCCCGTATATCGGGGCTGCAAAGAAATATCAAAGGTCCAGGTGCCGGCAGGTAATGACTCACAAAAGATAAGTACTTTGTTTTTCAGATACTCGCGGTGTACCTCATAGGCAGCATACGGCTGGTTTTTATTATTGTAACTACAGCCTGCAGGGATCGGAATTTCAATCATGATATAGTCGGCTTTTTTTCTGGCCACTATTTCTGCCTTCATGGTTGCAACCTGTCCTGCTGGTAAGCCTTCCGATTTTTTTCCATTCTCCTCAAACCATGTTTTAACGGCATACAGATCTTCCTTTTTCTCCGGATGTGTATTCCAGTTTTTCCGGTATGCAGAGAAATAAACGGGCCCACTTCCTTTTTTGGTGACCTGTAAGGTGTTATCCGTTGTTTTAATGCGTGCCGTGTAAGGGAATTCTTTAATAGATGCTGTCATTCCACCGCTGATATCAACCGTTGGTTTTGATTTCTTAGGATCATATTTACCCACGATAGCCGGGAGAATGGTTTCCAGAATACTGGCTGTTTCATAGGTATTGCGCCAGGTGTTGGCATCGCTGTGTTCCAGAAAATAGTTACGGATTCCCTGTACATTCTTTTCCTGCCCTTTTTCTTTTTCCAGAATGCGGTATGCCATCAGGCTTAACTGATTCCGATTATCATACCAATCGGTGCTTTGCTCGCCCCAGTAACATCCTCCGAGTACGGTTTCTTTTTTCTCTTTCAGCATCATGGCAAGATCAGCATCGATGTTTATTCCGTTTTGTTGTTTTAAAAGCAGCAAGGTATAACGGGTCCACATAGAGGGATTCTTTTCTTTTTGAGCCTCTGCTATATATTTCGCTGCATCAGAGAGATTCTTGTTTTCGGAAAGAACGCTCATAGCATGCAATAGTTCAGAACCGCTCAGGGCCGGAAGTTGGAAACGAAGGTTGTCGAGGCCTTTTTGTAAGGAAGCGGTTGTGTACGATGTTTTGGAAGCGAGACCGAGTACATGGGTGATCCAGGTGGTCATGAATATGTTTCCGGAAGGGGCATCATCCCACCAGCCCCATGATCCGTCAGGGCGTTGTGCTTTTTCAAGTTTATGAAGAAGATGTTTTACTTCTTTCTCGCTTTTAAACGAGAGCCCCATTTTTTCGTCAATAATTTTTTGCTGAAGCAGGGCATTCAGTTTGGAGGCCATCTGCTCATTGCAGTAATAAGGATAGTTAGCGAGGTCCTTCATTTTGGCCATGAGCACATCCAGGTCGTTATCGAGAACGGTTATTTCTGTATAAGCTCCTGGACTGTCGAGGGTAAAATGAAAAACAGAATCTTTTTCCAGGAAATAGTACACCCCTTTTGATTCTTCTGTTCCTATGGGGCAGATGGGAACGGTTTGCTGCACGCCATCGAAATAGCCTTCGGCCGACTCCAGGGAATATTCAAACCGTAAACTATCTTCAGCCGGAGCTACGATGAGCTGGCTTTGATTGAAACCATTACTTACAAGCTGGGTGCTCTGGCTGAGGGTTTCGTTTTTCAGTTTGAATATTGTCTTTACGCTTAAGGGTGTTTTTCCATAGTTCATCACCTTCCCGATGATAAGGGTTGAATCGCCGGGAAGAAGAAAGCGGGGAGTATTTAAACTGGCCAGAAGCGGTTTGTATGATTTGGTGAAGGCTTTTGCCTCACCGCTTTGTTTATTGGCCGTAATAGCAATGGCTCCTGCTTTCCATCCGGTAACATCATCCGGAAAATGGAAACGGAACTGTACCTGTCCGCTGTCATTTGTCAACAGATTGGGTTGCCAGTAAGCACAATCGGAAAAAGCTTTGCGCATTTGTTTTTTGGGAATGAAGCGGTCGTTCCGGGTGGAGTCGGCGCTGAAAGAACTGGGGTCGGAAAGATAGTCGGGGTTAAGATCGTGGCTAAATTTTCCAAGGCGGGCTCTGCTACCCCGGGTAGAAATAGTCACTTCTTGCAGCGCTACACTCTGGTTGGCAAGTACACCAGGTTCGGTATACAATACACTTGCTAAGTCCTTATCTTCTGCTCCGTCGCGATCCTCTTCCGTCATTACTTGTCTGTTTGCAAATCCTCCTGATTTGCCTCCGGCCCATCCGAAGGTGCTATACCGGCTGCGATAAAAAGAAGACCTGTGCCGGTGATGAATAAAGATATGACGACATTCATTATAGGAATACAAAGTAGTTCCATCCACTTCCAGCGCAGTTTCGTCATAATACGCTTGAGGAGAAGAATTCTGCCCGGCCATCCAGAAGCTATGCTCAAGCGGATGTGGGGTTTGGGTTTTATGTCTGCATTGAATCACCTCTAATGCGGCACCGCTGGCGATATGGGAATGCAGCTCAATATTCTTGCCCTGATAAGCCAGATTATACGAGGAGAAATGATGAATGCTATCGTAGGTAGGAGAGAGCCGTATTTTTAATGAAGGAGAACAGTTTTCGCTTACGGTAAGACTGTAAATAGTTATATTCTTATATGTAGTATCAGGCACCACAAAGAGATCATAGATACCGGATTCCTTCATTTTTACCAGAAAGTTTCCGGCAGCATCGCTTTTCATCTGGCCTTCTACACGACCGTTGTGCATCAGATAGGTAGTAATATCACTCGTATTCCTTGGGGCCAGAAACGAGCCGGATATTTGCAATGGGGAATTAGTATAGCTCAAATCATATACATCGCATTTCACATTTTCAGGATGTAAGGAAGCAAGCGGTTTGAAGTCTTTCTTGTACACTTTGTCGAGGTGCATTTTTCCCGACTGAATATGAATCGAATTTTTGACAAAATAATTTCCCTTCTCATCATAGTAAGTGGCTTTATAAATTCCTGGTTTCAGATTCTCTACTTTTTTCTTTTGCCCTCCGAATGGAGACCTCCAGTCGCGCTGAAAGGCAACCACCCCATCAAACTGATCGGTACGTGCCAGCTCCATTCTGTAAACGCTCAGGCCTTCGTCTTCCAGAAGCAGATAGCTTCCGTTTTCTGTTTCGGTATAAGTGCCTTCCGGGCAAGCGCCATATGGGCGGTCTCCGTACAGATATTCAAAATTCTTTTTAAGTCTTGCCGCCGTGATGACAGTATCGCCCGTATCCTGATATTTATAATAATAATAACGGTGCAGTTTGGAGATATTAAAAACATAGGGTTTCTTGGTTACTTCGGAGCCGGCTATCTGATACTCAAATCCGGGTTGAAAGACGAAGCTGCCTTCATACGATTTACTGTATTCATTCAATTGAAAATGAACGGTGTCATTTGGATGAAAGGTGGTGAAGCTTCTGCTCTGCAGGGCCTTAAAATTATTTCCCTGCCAGAAATATTGATCTTCGTACGAGTAGCCCGCAATATTATCCAACAGCAACACATTTTTATTTACCACTTCTTTTTCCTCCCTGGTGAGGTGTTTGCCTCTCTTAACGACAACAACACCCGCCGGGGGCTGATCTTTACTGAAGGAGAGCTCCAGCTTTTGTCCTTTACGGAACTCTACATTGGTAAGCGTATATTCTTTGTCGTAAGTGCGTAATCTGACGGTGTGTTTCCCTTCCGGAACCAAAAAGGACCAGGGCGAATGATCCTGATGAGCTCCGTATTTGGAATAATAAAAACTGCCGAGTACAAACACAGGCTGATCATCTACGTAAATAAAATAAATGCGGGAAAGACCATTTTTTGTAGCAATGAACGGCGCAAATTGTGGTTGGCTGGTGGAAACCGGAAAATAATGTGTGTATAAAGACGCTCCGGGATTATGGATGTGATAGAAAGGAATGGTGTCGAGTCTCAGTCTTTTGTACCAATATTTTTTAAAGCCTACATCGTTTTGTACCCCATTCTCCCACATCTGATAAGTACGGAAAGCGTGTTTTTTCAGTTTAGCACTTTTGTTATAATTCGGAGCATAAGCAAGAGGCTGACTATTAAACTGTGCATTGATACAACTGAGCGTAATGTTTGCATCTTTAACAGGCTTCGCATCGTAGTCATGTACCTTAACGGTAACAGCAGCATCCCCACCCGGATATGTTTCGGATGGTTGCTTCATCTCCACCTGCAAGGTTTTTTCTTTGGGCAGAATATTCAATACCTGGCATTCGTTTATCCGTTCATCACATAAGTGCGTAATAATCCGGTAGGGAGTATGTCCGGGATCGGAAGCTTTATAATCGAAATGTCGGCTCACGCCTTCTTTGATTTTTACTTCGTTTCGGTATAACTCCCAGTTAAATAGCTTACCGCCCGGATTTTCCACACCGGCAAAAATGGAATCTTTGTTGCGATAACCATACAAACTCAGGCGTTTTGGAGTCAGATCATATTCTTCCTGTATGCCGTCACATTTTATAAGCAGGGAGTTCACATTGGCTAAAGGTTGTATGGTGCCCGGAAATGTAAAAGGAACTGTACTTAGCGAATCCCGATCCTTACCAACGAAAGTAACAGAGCCTTGCATACTTTGCTGCTTACCCTTTTTTGAATACGTGATTTCATACACAGAATCATGATCGGCAACCTCTATATGTTGTACTTGCTGCTTAATGGTAAAATATGTGGAATCGATATGCAACTCATTATTACTGTTCCGGAAACGGGCCCTTACCTTATATTGTACACCGGAAGAGGAGAAGCGTGCAGGTGGCAGATCAATACGGGTTTCGCCTGACGGTTCCAGGCTATGCGTGTTTTTATAGATGCTGAATGCAAAATCTTCTGAATCCAGAGCCGGGTCCAGAATCACATGGGTTATGACTTCCACCTCTGCTGAGGCGTCAAAAAGAGGAAGCCCGTTAAAATCAGTACCGGAAAGAAAAATAGTTATACTGTCACCGGCCGAATATGCTTTTTTAGATGTACGAATGGAATATTTGGTTTGATCAAGCTGATAATCCTCCGTTTGAAAACTGCTCGAGAATAGCTCCACATTGTCCCGCCCCTTTTTAACCTTGTTGGTGCGATAGACCTCGACAGGGTATTTACGATCCATTTTAAATGAATCGCCCACTACAAACTGGCAAACATACGCTCCGGGAGATACCGGATGAAAACGGGTTTTAAATAGAGTACCTTGTCCTTTCCAGTAATACTCTTCTTTCTTAACCCGGAGTTCCAGCTCTTCCTCCATGGGTTTATTTTTGTAATAAATAAAAGCTTTGAGTTTAACCGTATCACCCTGCCGGTAACGTGGACGGCTAAAAGCAATAAAGCCGTTTGGAGAAGAGTCGTAACTATCTCTTTTTGCTGAACGCTCGGACTTTGTAGTAAGAAACAACGTTTCGCCCCGGGCTTCAATTTTTAGTTTGCCGTTTTTCTGGCTCCCGGGCAACATATAAGCCATTCGTGAAACGTCGTAAGGAACCAATCTCCCGGAAAGGGTTACCGACGCATCGGCTACGGGTTTGTCAGTCGCTTTCTCGGTAATACGCAGCGCAAAATCTTTTCCGGTGTTTACTACATGAATATTCATGGAGGTGATGGTTACCACCTGGTAACGAAATGATAACTGATCAGGTACTACAAACAGATAATGACCCGCGGCTGGTATTTTTGAATAATTGGCTGTGACAGGAACGGAATCATAAAGGGTGTGAAAAAAGGTGGAGTCGATGATGGTTTTGGGGGACAGAAATAATTTTTCAGCCTCTTTGACATTAAGCTTATATATATACGTATTGACGGATGCTGTCAGGTTGCGGTTTCGTTGCGCTTCTAACCCGTTAAAAAATAAGATACAGATAAGAGGAATAAAAAGTCTGAGTTTCATAAAAGGTAGTTCATGGAGGGGTGCTATTCAAAGATAGAATAATTGCGGTATTCTCTCCCAGGCACCCTCCTGCCTATTAGGACGTCAATTTAAGAGACGGTTGCCTGCCTTAAATTCCATAAATCAATCTGAAATTTTTATGGGCGTTTATGGAATGTCATACCCCCCTGCATCTAATGGGTGTATTTACTCCTAAATCTGCTGCTATGAAACTGAGCAAATTCTTTTTGTTACCCGCCATTGCAGGAACTGCTACGGTTCTGTTTACGCTGCCAGGCGTCGTTCCCCCTCAAGCTGCTAATAGCTTGCAAATTGTTAGGGAACAGCAACTTAGTGATAAAACATATCGGATAAAAGGAGATTCAGATTCGCTCTTTACCCTTCCTTCGGGAAAAATAAAATCCCCTGCTTTGCTTGTAAAAAAAGAGGCCGGAGACAGTTCTTCCGTCCCTTTAAGAATTACCAACTGTCAGGTAGAGATACAGGTGATAGGAACCATTTCGCGGACAACACTGGATCTTACCTTTTATAATGACCTGAACAGACAGCTGGAAGGAGAGTTTTGTTTCCCGTTGGGGGACGGTCAACGGGTATCAGGTTTTGCTCTGGAGGTGGAAGGGAAAATGAGAGAAGGAGTGGTAGTAGGAAAAACGGAAGGGCGACAGATTTTTGAATCGGTAGTAAGAAGAAGAATAGATCCGGGACTGCTGGAATGGACAGCCGGGAATAATTTCCGGGCACGGGTATTTCCTATTCTTGCCAAAGCCAGCAAACATATACGGGTAACATTCGAATCTGAACTTTTGTCCGCACCGGGAGCCTATGTGTATTTTTTACCGATGGATTACCAGACTAAAATCGATGAGTTTTCCATTCGTGCCGAAGTGATTCACCAGGTAGTGAAACCGGAAACCTATGGAAAGGGAGTTACCACGCTGGAGTTCAGCTCCTGGAACAACTCCTGGACTGCATCCAGGAAGATGAAAGACTACCTCCCCAATACACCTATCGCCTTTGATATACCCCGCACAGAGCAGACTCAACGGGTATTTATGGAAAAGGGAAAAGGAGATTCGGCCTGGTTCTGCCTTTCGCTGGAGCCTGCCAAATACAAACAGGCTAAGAAATTGCCATCCAAAATCTGTCTCTTATGGGATGTGAGCGGCTCGGGAGCAGGAAGAAACATAAAAAAGGAAGAAGAAATTCTGGATCGGTATTTCGGCAAAATACAGGATGCCTCGGTGCGTCTGGTTACTTTCAGCAACGATGTTAACAGTAATACGGAATATAAACTGGAAAAAGGGCAGTGGTCTGCATTGCATGCTGCAATCGATAGCCTGGATTATGACGGAGGCACTCAACTGGGAGCTGTCAATCTGAAAAAATATTCCTGTGATGAATTTCTGTTGTTCAGCGATGGGTTGTCCAATTTCGGGCAGGAAGAAATGACAACAAGCAGCGTTCCGGTTATGGCCATCACCAGTTCTCAGCTGGCCGATTACGAATACCTACGTCATCTGGCACGGGTTACCAACGGACAGTTTATCAATGCACTTACCTGCACCGCTCAGGAGGCGGAACAGAAACTGGAAACACAGCCTTACCGTTTTATTTCGGCAACATATGATGGAAACACCATCACCCAGGTATATCCCTCCATAAGTACAGATGTGGGAAGAACCATGACTTTTTCCGGAATGATGAAAGGAACAGAAGGAGAAATCACATTGAATTTCGGCTTCGGATCGGAAATTGTAGCAACAGAGAAAGTGAAGCTCAGCAGGGCTGCAGGCGGTGAAGTTCCGGAAAGTGTGCAAGGTATTTTGCCTGCTATATGGGCTCAGAAAAAAATGGAGGAACTGGAAGGCAATGCCGAAAAGAACAAAGAAGAGATTACGGCATTGGGGAAAAAATATTCCGTCGTATCTCGCTATACTTCATTGCTGGTGCTTGATCGTCTGGAAGATTATATGCAATACCAGGTGATGCCGCCGGAAGGAAATATGAGAGAAGAATATCTGGCCCGCACAGGAGAAGAGCACCGTATCAAAGTGAAATCGGATAAGGAACACATGGAAACCGTAGTACGAGATTTTAATGAACGCCTGGAATGGTGGAAAAAAGAATATAAACCCGATACGAACCGGTTCAAATGGACAGATGGGGAAGGGAGAACTCATGGATATAATTATACCATAAGGGCCGATAGCGTGAGTGGTAACATCGGTAGAATGAGTTTGCAAAGTGTACAGATCACAAATAGCAATGCAGTCACGTATAATTTCTCGAGTAATGGGGCATCAAGAGAAACAAATGCCGGAGCAATGCAGTCTTATGAAGCAAGGTCGGCCGACGAGAGCGGAGTACTGGCGGATGATATGAATACAGGAAAGGCGGATAAGAAAGCAGAGGGGAGGGGTCCTGGGGAGTTCAAGGAGAACCACGCTGCCATAGAACTTAAAACCTGGGACCCTCAGACACCTTATATGACCAAACTGAAAGAAGCTAAACCGGGCATGTTGCTTGCAACTTACCGCAAGCTAAGAGAAAGCTATAAAAAGACTCCTTCATTCTTTTTGGATGCGTCCGATTATTTTGCAAAACTGGGAGAAAACAAGGAAGCTGTGCGCATCCTTTCCAATCTGGCAGAACTGAATGCGGAAGATCACCAGGCACTGCGGGTATTGGCACACCGGTTGGAGCAGCAGGGATACCTGGATCTTTCCATTCTTACCTTCCGCAAAATCCAGAAAATAAGAAGTGAAGAACCTCAGAGTTACCGGGATCTTGGACTGGCTCTGGCTGCCAATAAAGAATATCCGGAAGCATTGCATTGGCTTTGTAAGGTAGTAAACCATAGTTGGGATCCGAGGTTTCCAAAGATTGAAAGCCTGGTGGCTTGTGAAATAAATCATATCCTGGGTGTGACAGGAGGAAATATACGACCCGATTCCCTCGACTCACGCCTTATTGCAGCGATGCCAGTGGATGTAAGAGTAGTGATAAACTGGGATTCGAATGACTGTGATCTTGATTTGTGGACTACCGATCCCTATGGAGAATTGTGTATGTACAACCACCCCCTTACGGTGGCAGGTGGAAGAATATCCAGCGATTTTACAGGAGGATATGGACCGGAAGAGTTTATTATTAAAAAGGCATCGAAGGGAAAATATAATATACAGGTCAATTACTTTGGCAATCATCAGCAAAACCTTTATGGGCCGGCAACTGTTCAGGCTGAGCTGTATACTAATTATGGAAAACCCAATGAGGTGAAAAAAGTTATTACCCTTCGTCTGAAAGATAATAAGGAAGTGGTGGATATAGGGGCGCTGAGTTTTAAAGGAAACTGACGAGTGGATTACGGTTTTGTTAAAAAATGTGAAGGCTATCTGCGGAAATTCACCAGATAGCCTTTTTTCGACGAATGAATGAACAACTGTTCTGATTTACCCGTAAATTTAGAACAGGTATAAAATGTATGAAGAGCATTCGTCTTGCAATTCTTTTTCTTTTCCTCTCCGTCCTTGCCGGGGCCAGAAATTTTGATTTCCCGGATATTCGTTCCTCAGCCAAAGACATTGATGATTTTATTCCCGAAGGATGGACTTTAATGGATAGTGTTTCCGGTGATCTGAACAAGGATGGTTTTGCCGATAAAGCATTGGTGATAGAATATGACGATTCCGTTGTGGAAACAAGACCCAATGGCTGTAGCAGACTTGACCACCCCCGTATATTATTGGTGCTGTTAAAAAACGCTTCGGGTAAATACACCCTTGCTCTTCAGGATAATTCGTTTCTATACCGCACCGGTGAGGCCGGACTTATGCATGGCGACCCGTATGAAAAAATGGATATTAACGGAGATACCCTGAGCATTGATTTTATGCGCTCGCGCGGACATATGAGCTACGATTTTGTTTTTAAAGACGATGACTTATGGCTCATCAGCGCTTATAACAGTTATGTGAGTACAACAGGCACTATCGACGAATGGGAATTTGATTTCGTGAATCAAAAGGCGATTCATATTCTGGGAGCTGTAGAAGAGAAAGATATTTATGAAGTCCATTCACGTATTCCCTGTGAACAGCTTAAAACGCTGGATGATTTAAAAATGCCCCAGCTCTGGGAAGTGTTTCAGCATGTTTTTATCTGAAAATATTTTTTCTTTCCTCCTGATTATCCCGTTGCTTTAATTTCTCATCAGCTGTATGTAGCCGGTAAGATTATAGCTCTTCCCGTCATCTCCCTTTGCATTCAGGATATAATAATAGGTTCCGTCTGAAGCACGTTCCCCGCCAAGGGTATATCCATCCCAGGTTTGCCCCGGTACGTACAGTTGCGCAATCATCACTCCCCAACGGTCATAGATTTTCATGTTGAAGGATAAAATGCCCTGATAGTTGATATGATAGAGATCGTTACTGCCATCTCCATTGGGAGTAAATACATTCGGAACCGTAATCCAGGAGTTGATATCTTTTACCACAATAACTTCTGAATATGTGGACGTACATCCGTTGATATCTGTCACCGTAAGCGTCACCGTATATGTACCGGCAGTTCCGAAGGTGTGAATAGGATTAGGCCCTGTTCCGGAAGTTCCATCTCCGAAATTCCATTGAAAGGTAGTTGCATTCACAGAACTCAGATTTGTAAAGGTAACCGGCAATGGTGCCGATCCCAATGTGGTGTCGGGCCGGAACAGGGCTGTTACGCTGTTTACCTTTACTGTATCAACCGTTGTGGCACTGCCGCAATTGTTGGTAACGGTAACCGTGTAATTTCCCGACGCAGTAACATGTATAGTATCTGTAACGGCACCTGTACTCCAGGAATAACTGGTTCCCCCGGCAGCTGTGAGAATACTTGAATTGCCAGAGCATAAATTATTGAGCCCTGTAACAGATGGGTTTGGCAAAGGGTTAACGGTTATCGCATCCGCACTCGATGCCGTGCCACAGACATTGGTTACAAACACCGTATAATTACCAGTGGTAGTTATGGTAATAGAACTGGTTGTGGCACCATTACTCCAGGAATAACTGCCACCGCCTGTCGCGGTTAGTATTACATTGTTTCCAGCGCAAAAAGTGAGAGGCCCGCTGGCAGTAACAACAGGATGCGGAAGATATCCCGTGTTTTTTACGGTGTCTGTTACGGTGGCAGAACAGCCCAGTGAATCGGTAATGGTGCAGACATACACTCCGGAATCGAGGGTTGTAGCTATAGATCCGTTTCCGCCTGCGGGCGACCAGGAATAAGTATAAGATCCGCTGCCTCCGGAAGGAGTCACGGAAGCGGAACCGTTTTTGTTTTGACAGGTAGCAGCAGTACTGCTACCAATGCTGCTAAGAAGAGAAGGTTGTGTAATAGTGAACGATTGTGCCGAAGTGCAACCCGATGCATCCGTAACAGTACAGGAATAACTTCCGGCACAAAGATTTGTAAGTGAAGGAGTAGTGGCAGCTGAGCCTTGCCAGGAGTAAGTATATGGAGCATTGCCTCCCGAAACACTTGTTGTTGCATTGCCATTACAAACAGCATTACACGACAAATTGATTTGTGAAGGAGCAATGGAAAGGGCAGTGGGTTGTGTAAGGGCAAACGTTTGAACAGAACTACAGCCATTGGCATCCTTGATAGTACAGGTATATGATCCGGAACAAAGATTATTCAATGCCGGAGTAACAGAGGGCGATGATGACCAGGAATACGTATATGGAGCAGTGCCTCCCGTTGGAGCTACCACCGCACTGCCATTACACACACTGTTACACGAAAGGTTGGTTGAGGTGGGGTGAGCCGCAAGCGCGGCAGGTGTATGAATTGTATCTATTTGTGTAGCCAGACAGTTATTCGCATCGCGTATATAACAGGTATAAATTCCGGTACAGAGGTTGGAGGAACTATTGGTAATGCTTCCGCCAGCTGACCAGGAATAAGTATAAGGGCCTGCTCCTCCACTAGGTGTTACAGTAATACTTCCGGTGCAGGATGCATTGCAAACAGGATTGGTTTGTACAGCGGAAGAAGAAGGTGCTCCGGAATTAGTCACGGCCACCGTTGTGTTTTTTGAACAACCTGATCCGTCCGTTATTGTTGCGGTGTATGTACCTGCGGTAAGACCGGTGATGGATGAAGTCCCTTGTCCGGAACCAATAGGATTGGTTGACGACCAGGAATAAGTGAGTGTTCCGGTACCTCCGGATGCACTGACACTTGCACTTCCGTTATTTGAATTACAGGTGGCAGAAACGCTGCTTGTTGTTGCGGCCAGTGCCGCAGGTTGTGTGATAGTTGCTTGCTGGGTTGTTTGGCAACCATTAGCATCGGTTACATAACAGGTATAAGTTCCTGCACAAAGAGAAGATGCTGTAGCACCCGTACCACCGCTTGGAGCCCAGGAATAGGTCATGGCACCCGTTCCTCCTGAAGCACTGACGGTAGCTGTTCCTGTACAGCTTGCGTTGCAAGTCAGGTTAGCGCTGGAAGCCAATGTTGCATTAGGAGCATTGGTTGCAGAAATGGCAACGGTATATGTTTGTGAGCAGGCTTTGGTATCGTTTACGGTAAGGGTATAGCTACCAGCACCCAATCCTGTGGCATTGGCTGTTCCTTGTCCACCGCCCGGTGCAGGACTCCATATATATGTATACCCGGGAGTGCCTCCGGAAACCGTAACACTTGCCGTTCCGGTATGAGCGGTACAGGAAGTAGATGTACTGGAAGCTGGAGCAATGGAAAGAACAGACGGCTGAGTAACGGTAAAGATCTGTGAAGTGTTACACCCTTTGGCATCGGAAATGCTGCATGTATAATTACCCGGGCAAAGTGCGGATGCGGTATTTGTAGTGCTTGGGTTTCCGGTCCATGCATATGTGTATGGAGCCGTTCCTCCCGAAACCGTTGTTACCGCCGAACCGTTACAGGATCCGTTGCATGAAATATTGGTTTGAGAAGGAGCTTCACCCAAAACTGCTGGCTGGGTAATGACGGCTGTCTGTGTTTTGATACATCCGTTTGCATCCGTCACATGACAGGTATAGGTGCCTGCACACAAAGCCGAGGCGGTAGCAGCTGTACCTCCTGAAGGAGCCCAGGAATAGGTATAGGAAGCGGTTCCTCCGCTGGGACTCACGGTAGCTGAGCCATTGCAGACTGCGTTACAGGAGAGATTGGTAGTGGTTGATGCAGGGATAGAAAGTGCCGCCGGCTGAGTAATCGTAACACTCTGAGTGGTGGTGCAACCATGTGCATCGGTAATGGTGCATGTATAAGTATTGGGGCAAAGGGAACTGGCAGTGGCGCTTGTGCCCCCACCTCCTGTCCAGGAGTAGGTATACGCCGAAGTGCCGCCGGAAGGAGAGACGGTGGCAGAGCCATTGCAGGCAGCATTGCATGTAATATTAACGGGGCTGACCGAAGCGCTTAGTGCCGATGGAGGTGCATTGATTGTTACAATAGCAGTGTCCCCGGCAGAGGTAGGACAAAGTAAAGAACCTTTTACAATGACCGTATAGGAACCTGCAGAAAGATTACTGATGGTTTGTGTGGTCTGTCCGCTGCTCCAGGAGTATGAATAAGGCGCTCCGCAAAAAGTTGGGTTGGCTGTAGCAGCTCCCAGATTACTTGAACAGAGTGGCTGTGTAACAGCAACTGATAACGCCCCGGGAGGAGTACAGGCAGCAACGGTAATTGCAGCAACGAAAGAAGTGTTATCGGTAATTCCCCCGCAGGCATATAATACTCCATTTGCTCCGAAAGCCAGATCAAACACCATATCAGGTAATCCGGAAATGGTGTGTATCAGATTCAGATTCGGATCGTATTCATAAACATGGGTATTGGATCCAACAAATACATTCCCGCATTTATCCACTACGAGTCCTCCGTTCACCTGCAGCGTGGTGCTGCTTCCATTGGAAGCTATATTCTGTCCTCCGGTAATCGTGGTGGTATGAATATGGGCACCTGTTGTTGCATCCCACTGATCCAGGTTGAGTCCATCAGTAGTGTACACATAGGCACAGGAAGCTGTCAGCGCATTCATTCCCGGTGAGTTGGGAGCCTTTTTGTCAAAGTCGCGGAAACTGTATTTTGTACGTGCTGTAAAAAGTTTGATTCCTGTATTCGGGTTATAGCAAACCAGGGTATTGTGTCCTCCGCTCGTATACTTAGGAACAGTGGCCGGATTTTTCTGCGCCATGTAATTGCTATCGGAACAGAGGTGATAGATATTGCCATTAGGAGCCCAGAAGGTTGAAATGATATCCCCCAGGGTGTCGTTTTCGGTAAAAGAACTTTCAGCTCCTGTAGCAGTATTTACCGATTCAAAATCCCCCAGGTTATGATAACGGGTGACACCATTATAGGTGCCGCCTCCGGATTGAATAAGTTTGGTATAGTCACAATTGAAACTAATGTTCCAGGTTTCATACAGATCGGTGGTGCTGCCTCCCGGAGTTGCAGCGCCCCACAGGACAATAGTTCCAGTTGGATCCACTTTGACGGTATTGTAATAGTTTGGAAAATTACCGAGACCGATGGTAATGTAAATATTGCCGGAAGGGTCAGCTGCCACATCACCCTGATAGATCTGATTATAACCGAATTTTGTAATGAGGTCAAGGGTCCACTGCTGGGTGCCTGCAGCGTTATATTTAGTTATATGTGTCCTTCCTCCGGTAGTAGTATCAATAGAATACACGATAGAGTTCCCGGCAGCATCTACCGTTACATCATCAGCTGCTTCATGCACAGAAATAGGAGGCCCCACGGTCCAGGGATCAATCACCAAAGTAGATTGGGTGGATTTGTTTTTATTCAGAGCGAGGCTGAAGCCTATAGTTTGAGCATCATTGAGCCGGAAAGCTGATTCAATCTCCCCTTGTGAATTTCCTTGATCAGATTCGAAATGAGAAATAGGAGCATGATCGGTAATTGTTCCTAAAGAAGTAGGAAGAAGAATATTATTGTCTGCATCCAGTTTAGGGAATACACCTTCATAATGCATCTGAATTTTTGAAGGATCAGCACCGGGATGTAAAAAATACGAATACTTAATTCCCGCATCCGGATGAATCGTAAAAACAATATCAATACCCGGGTAAATATTTTTGTAGGTCAGTTTTTTATAAGCTCTTGCATGACCAATGATGGGTGTCTGTTTATAAAGTAACAGGTAATTAAAGTAGTTGGGTGCTTCCTCACCGGCATCAATGGACACGGAGGGGTTCGCCCCTTCCCAGTTCATTTGAATATCAGCGGTCTTTGTAATGAAATGTTGATCATCCTCCTCTTCCCCTTCTTCATTCTGGATATTATTTTTTTTGGAGAATTTGTTCCATTGCCGCTCGGAAGCTTTTTCCATTTTGGAAATACGATAGGTTACCCCTTTTTTTGTAAAGAAGTATTCCGTCACACCATCCCGGAAGCTATATAGAATGCTGTTTCCATCCAGTCCCTGCAAATCTTCCAGTTGGCCTTTATTTTCAATAAAAACTTTATTCCGGAGACTGTTTACATTTTTGATCCAGGCAATAGAAGGAGCAACAGAGCCTGGTGAGGTAGCTTGATTCCTCTTACTTTGTGCAGACAGGAAAATTTGTGATGGGTGTTTATCCGGAGACGCTTTTATTTGCTGCGCATATCCTGATTCCTGCCAGGAACACAGCGATATAAACAACAACACCCAGAAAGAGAAAGTAAATTTCCGAATCATGCAGCACTTTGTTTACCCCAGATCAGGGTTCCCCATAATTGTATAGCTGCAAGGACAGCCGGAGAATCCTGAAAAAAGGAAAAATCGTATACTCGTAAAGTGTGTTCTGATTGTTACCTTAAAAGTAGGAAAAAAAATCCGGTATTATTGGAACTTAAGATAATCTTCATGCAAATATGATGTGAAGGGCTGTTTTGAGAGTATAATGTATTAAAATCCGTAATTATCACTTAAAATTATTAATTTGCTGCATCCTTGTGCTTATATAGTGTTTCACAACACCCTTGACGGGGGCCGATCTTATTATTAAACAAAGCGAGCATGAAGTGTAATTTACTCTTTCTTCGATTCATTTTTCTTTTGTCGATTGTTGGTTTTTCTTCCGGTGCCATTATAGGGCAGGAGTGTAATGTCATTTATGTTACACCTGGTGGAGCTTCCTCCGGAGTAGCCGGCACAAGGGCAACACCGGCGAATCTTACTTATGGACTTTCGCTGATTTCTGCAACAGCTAATCAGTTATGGCTGTCAACCGGAACATATACCATATCTGCTACGTTGGCAATTCCTGCTAACGCAACCCTTGAAGGAGGATTTACCGCCGGTACATGGACAAAGAGCAATGCAACAGCCTCCATTATAAGCAGGGATACAAATAATGTTTTGGTTGCAAATAATGCGCTGATCGGATTGATGGGAAACTCGGTTTCTGGGTTCCGTTTGCAGGATATCACTGTGAATGTGGCGAATGCACCGGGAAACCAGATATCTGTTTATGGCATTTATCTTACTTCCTGTTCTTCTTATAATATAACACGCTGTACAGTAAATACCGGGAGTGGCTCTCCTGGCCTTACCGGCCTTACCGGTAGTGCAGGGATTCCAGGTGACACAGGAACGAGAGGTGTACCTGGTAATGCCAATGAAATTATTATGGGAGGTGGAGCAGGAGGGGCTGGATCAAGCGGGAATGATGGAGGAGCTGGGGCCAATACCGGACATTGGGATCCAACGAATAATAGCCCGGGTACAGATGGTTTGTCTTTAGGATGTGGCGGTACTGGCGGTGCATCAGGTAGCGGTCCAGCCTGTTCATTGGGTTGTGCTTTCGGCGATCCTGCTTGCGGGTCTGAAACACCAGGAACAAATGGCAACCCTGGTAATCCTGGACCAGTAGGTACAAGTGGTGCTGCCGGCCCTGCAGGATCAATTACAACTTGTTTTTATGTGCCGGGAGGTGCAGGAGGATCCGGTACAAATGGCGGGAGTGGATGTGGTGGCGGCGGTGGAGGTGGCGGCGGCGGAAGACAGAAGAATGGTTCCGATGATGTAGGTGGAAGCGGCGGCGGCGGCGGCGGCGGAGGTGGTGGTGGAAATGCTGGTGGTGGCGGAACAGGTGGAGGAAGTTCATTTGCCGTATTTCTTTGCAGCAATGGAGCAGGAGGTATCATACAAGATTGTATGCTTAATCCGGGTGCCGGTGGCACCGGTGGAGCAGGTGGTGCCGGCGGCGCCGGTGGGGCTGGTGGAGCAGGCGGTGCCGGTGGACCCGCAGGACCTTGCAGCAACAGCTATGGAGGAAGTGGGGGCAATGGAGGAAGCGGCGGTAATGGAGGAAGCGGCGGATCAGGAGCAGCAGGAATGAGCCTTGCGTTGAGCGAAAACGGTGGTACGCCTGTAAGTAATTTAGGAATAAGTGGTGTTCCAGGGAATCCTCCGGTAATTACCGTTGCAAATAAAGGATGTACAAATTCAGAAGTGGTTTTTAATGCAACCACCAGCGGCACCTGGAATTTCGGAGCGGGAGCCAGTCCGGCAACAGCAACCGGTACAGGACCCTTTTCTGTTTTCTATAGCAGTTTAGGAAGAAAAAATATTGTACTGGGAGGGGTCACGTTTACCGATTATATCAATATTTTTCAAAATGGCCCCGGGGCATCTGGTATCACTCCGGCAAATGCTACGGTGACGGCCGGTTGTCCAAACAGTTTTTCTACGGCTTCAAGCGGAACCAATTATCAATGGGTGTTCGGCCCTTCTGCCAGCCCTGATACTGTTTCCGGAACGAGTCTTACCACAACAGGGAACATTTATTTTACCCACCCAGGCACCTATACCATTTACGTTTATGTTACCACTACCTGTTGCGGAAGGATAAAGGACTCCACAACAGTTACAGTAAATCCCAGCCCGAGTAATGTAACGCTTACTGCTTCCCCGCTGGTTATCTGTCAAGGTGATACGGTACACTTTACGGCCAGCCCGGCTACTTATAGCGGATATCAGTTTTTTGTTAATGGCGTCTCGGTGCAAAGCGGAATTAGCAATACACTGGTTACATCCACCTTAGTCACCGGCGATAGTATTGAAGTTGTCGCTCTTGCCGGAACTTGTTTTACCAATCCGAGTGCTGTTGTCAAACCAACGGTTAATGCGGTTCCCAGTGTAACATTATCTTCTTCTCCAACTCCTTCTATCTGTGCCGGACAAAGTGTAACCTTTACAGCCAGCCCTTCAGGATTTACCAATTATCAGTTTTTTAACGGAGCATCCTCGGTTCAAAACGGAAGCGGGAACACCTATACTACAACATCACTTGCTGTGGGAAATAGTATTACAGTAATTGGAAACAACGGATGCAAGAGCCCGGTCAGTACACCGATTGTAACAACTGTAAATCCGTTGCCGATAGTTACAATAAGTGGTCTGGATTCGGTTTGTTCAGGTAATGGAACAACACTTACTGCCGGAGGGGGAGGAACCTATAGCTGGAGCGGCGGTCCTGCTACAGCTGCCTATACATTTACTCCGGCTTCTACAGCAACGTATACCGTAACAGTGACAAACGGAGCGGGCTGTATCGCAACAAATACACAAACGGTAAAAATGAATCCATTGCCAGTAACTACGGTGACCGGGAATACTGTTATATGTGGTGGCTCTAACGCAGTTCTAACCGCTAGTGGCGGGGGTGCTTATTCCTGGTCGAATGGAAACACCACGGCCAGCATTACGGTTAGCCCGGCAGCTAACACAACCTATACAGTTACAGTCACCAGCATTTCCGGCTGCACGGCTACAGCTACACAACTGCTTACCGTAAATCCTTCTCCACAAATAACGGTTACTACCGCCAATTCTACCTGCAATAACAGCAATGGTTCGGCAACTGCAACTGTTACCAATGGAGGAGCTCCTTATACTTATAGCTGGAGTAATGGACAAACAACACAAACTGCTACCGGAATTCCTGCCGGTACTTATACAGTAACGATAACAAATACAAACGGATGTAAGCAAAATGCAATAGCAACGGTGGTGAACAATTCTATGCCTTCTGTTGCATTGGCTTCGCAAACCAATGTTGCGTGTTTTGGAGGTACTAATGGATCGGCGATTATGACGGCCAGTGGTGGATCAGCACCTTATACCTATTCCTGGAATACAACACCTGTCCAAACAACGGCAACAGCTTCGGGCCTTGCCCAGGGTACCTATACAGTTACTCTTACTGACGCAAACGGATGTAGTCTTCAGCAAACAGTAACTATTACACAGCCCACATTGCTATCGGATTCCGCCACATCTGTTAAAGTATGCGGAGCAGGAAAAGGAACGGCGTCTGCCTTGGCGAGCGGAGGCACCGGACCCTATACCTATTCCTGGTCGCCGGCAGGCGGAACAGCAGCATCAGCTTCTAATCTTGTTTTGGGAACTTATACATGCCTGGTAACAGACAGTCATGGTTGTATTAAAGCATCAACGGTTGCAGTTATTGCCGATAGTGTTCCCAATGCAAACGCAGGACCAGGAGTAACGATGGGTTATGGCAGCACCACCATACTTGCCGGAACAGGTGGCGGAACCTATAACTGGAGCCCTGCCGACGGACTGAGTTGTACAAGTTGTGCAAATCCTTCGGCCACACCATTAACTACAACCACGTATACGCTTACGGTGACAAGCGACAGCGGTTGTGTGGCCATGGCTAAAACCACCATTGTAATTGATTACGATTGCGGTGATGTATTTGTACCCAATGCTTTTTCTCCTAACGGAGATTCTGAAAATGATCTGGAGTGTGTTTATGGACGGTGTATAGAGACCATGTATTTTGCTATTTATGACCGGTGGGGTGAAAAGGTGTTCGAATCATCGGAAAAGAAACAATGCTGGGATGGAACATTCAGGGGGCAACTCATGAACACAGACAGCTTTGTGTATTACCTAAGTGCAAAATTGGTAACCGGAGAAACGATTACGAAAAAAGGGAATATCAATCTGGTCAGGTAGAATAGCAAATATTCAGACGGAACAAATATGAAACAAATACAATATAAGTTTAGCGTGCGAAAATGGGCCTCCTTGTTTGCCGTTGTTTTAATAACAGGTGTTACTTCGTTAACAGCTCAGGATGTACATTTTTCGCAATTTACCATGTCGCCTCTTACACAAAATCCTGGCCTGACAGGGGCGATATATGATATTCAGGCCCTCATGAACTATCGAACTCAATGGGCCAGTGTTGCAAGTCCTTATACCACCATGGCGGCATCTTTCGATATGCGTTTGGGACATAAAAAATCGAGAAAAGGTTTTTGGGCTGCAGGGATGAATATATATGACGATAAAGCGGGAGATGCCCAGCTCAGTATTTTGCAGGCTAACCTGAATGTTGCATATCATGTTCGTTTGAATGAATATAATATTCTGGGTGCCGGTGTTCAGGTTGGATTTGTTCAGCGAAGTATCAGTGCAGGGGCTCTGCAGTGGGGTAATCAATACAATGGAAGTGTTTACGATGCAAGTCTTCCTACCGGAGAAACTGCTGGTATCGCAGCCAGCAAAATGTTTATTGATGCCGGTGCGGGTGTTGTGTGGTCATATGATAACACAAAGGGCGCAAAAAATGTGACGGATAATCATGAATTCAAAATTAATGTAGGGGCGTCTGTTTTTCACCCTCAGCAAAGCTCCTATTCATTCTATGGAGATGGAGAAAAATTGTATATGAAATTTTTAGTCCACAGTGATGCACGAATCAGTATTCCGAATTCTAATATGGCTATCGTACCCGCTGTCATGTATAGCAGGCAGGGAGATGTTCAGGAGCTGGATGCCGGGGCGATGCTTCGCTATAAATTAAAGCAAGACAGTAAATACACCGGATTTGCAAAAGGCGCGGCCCTTTCATTGGGAGGGTATTATCGTGCAGGCGATGCTTTTGCACCAGCCATGTTGCTGGAATATGCTAATTATGCGTTAGGGATGAGTTATGATCTGAATACATCCCCGCTTCGTACAGCCAGTAATCTGAGGGGGGGAGTAGAAATAACACTTCGCTTTGTAACTCCCAATCCCTTTCTTAAAAGAGGTTCTTCCTCTATACTTTATCAGCCAACTCCCTGAGGAATTATTTCCGGATAAATTATATTTGCAGTCATGAACAGAAGAAATTTTGTAAAAACAGGCAGCGTATTGACATCATTGGCGGCATTAGCTCCGATTTTGTCTTTTTCTCGCACTAAGTCTTCAGACATACCAGCGGAATACAAAATATTTCACGACCGGATTCAGCCGATAACAGCCGAAGAATATGCGGCGCGGCAGGAAGAAGCACGGAAGAAGATGCAGGAAGCTAAGCTCGATATGATACTGATGGAGGGCGGAACCTCCATGAAATATTTTACTGGAATATCATGGGGGCATAGCGAACGTCTTTTTGCTATGGTGATGACAAGAAAAGGGGACTCCTTTTTTATAGCGCCCAAATTTGAAGAAGGGAGGGCGAGAGAGCAGGTGGGTTCTTCGAAGTTATATACATGGGAAGAGAATGAAAGCCCGTATGAACTGATTGGAAAATGTTTAAAGGATCAGGGCGTGCAAACATCTACAATGGGCATAGAAGAATCCTGCCGCTTTTTTGTGACAGAAAATCTTCAGAAAACGATGCCTTCCTTACTTATCCAAAGCGCTACTCCTGTTGTAGCAGGATGCCGGAGCATTAAATCAAAACATGAGATTGAGCTCATGCAGATTGCGAATGATATTACTGCTGAAGTATTTAGTGCTTCTGTAAAGGAACTGAAAGAAGGAATGACAGAAATGGAATTCGGAACCATCATTTCGGATCGATTTTCGGCGGCCGGGGCCCCGGGCGGGGCATTGGTTTTGTTTGGAGAAGCGTCGGCCTATCCGCATGGTCTTAGAAAAGAAAACAGACTGAAAGAAGGAGATATTGTTTTGATGGATGGAGGATGTACCGTTGAAGGATATGAATCGGATGTTACCCGTACCACAGTGTTTGGAAAGCCAAGTGAGAAAATGAAAAGTGTGTGGGAAATTGTGCGTAAAGCCCAGGAAGCCGGATTGAAATCGGCCAAACCCGGAATACCCGCAGAGGAAATAGATGCAGCAACCCGAAAAGTAATTGCAGATCATGGGTATGGACCCGGATACAAATATTTCACACACAGGCTCGGACATGGCATTGGCATGGACGGGCATGAATGGTACTATTTGGTAGGAGGAAACAAACGTCTGGTTAAGCCTGGAAACATGTTCAGTAATGAGCCGGGTATTTATCTTGTCGGAGAGTTTGGTATCCGTATTGAAGATGAGATGCTTATTACCGAAGATGGAGCTCGCCTTCTACTTCCGCCTCCCCAAAGCCTGGAAAAAATATTTTAATGCCGCTTTTTATTCTACGTCTCTCCAATACAGTGAAGATCAGTTCACTCAAAGTAGGATTTAGCTTTTAAACAGGCAAAAAGCAAGAAAACAAAGACTATTTTGGGGCAACTGTCCCATTTTTAAATCTCAATCGTTAAGGAGATATAAAGCAATTAATAGGAACCTTAAAAACTAAAAAAATGGAAAAATTCTTGTATTTATTCCGTGGTGGAAACAACAGTGAATTGTCGCCAGATGCCCTGCAAGCTCATCTTCAGAAATGGCAGGAATGGATGATGAAATTGGGGAAAGCCGGTATTTTTGTTGGTGGAGAACCCCTGGCACGTACTGGCAAGCAGGTAAATGGCACAAAGAAAGTAGTTACAGATGGACCGTTTGTAGAAGCTAAGGAAATGATAGGCGGGTATATGCTCGTCCAGGTAAAGAATATGGACGAAGCTATTGAGATTTCAAAGGGGTGTCCTATTCTGGAGGTAGATGGTAAGCTGGAAATTCGTCCGATTCAGAAAATGGGGGAAATGTAAACGCGTTTTCTCCTTGTTAAAGATACAGCATGGATCAGCATTCTGAGAATAAAGAAACAGCTAAAGCGATCGACCATCTTTTCCGTCAGGAGGCGGGTAAGATGGTTGCTGTATTGACCCGGATATTAGGTTTTCCCAATATTGAACAAGCCGAAGACATTGTTCAGGACACAATTTTAAAAGCGCTTGAAATATGGAAATACGGAAAAATGCCCGAACATCCGGAAGCGTGGCTCTACCGTACGGCAAAAAACCAGGCTATTGATCTTATACGCAGAAAAAAAATAAGACACCGTATCGAAAATGATCTTACCTATCTATTGAAATCTGAATACACGCTGGTGCCAACGATAGAGGATATGTTTGGTGAAAATTCGATTAAAGACAGCCAGTTAAGAATGATGTTTGCCTGTTGTCATCCTTCCATTACTCAGGAACAACAGATAACATTGATCCTTAAAACACTTTGTGGTCTTAGCCCCAAAGAGATCGGCAATGCTTTTCTGAGTAATGAAGAAACAATCCGCAAGCGTATATATCGTACACGGGAAAAGATAGCAGAAGAACGAATTCCGCTTGAATTTCCTTCAGAAGGATTACTGGGGGAGCGGTTGGAATCTATTCTGAGAACATTATATCTGCTTTTTAATGAAGGATATAATTCATCTCATCCGGAGCGATTGATACGGGAAGACTTATGTGAAGAAGCCATGCGTCTCACTATTTTGCTTACCGAGCAACAACAAACGAGTTTACCTCAGACTTATGCATTGCTGGCATTAATGTGTTATCAGACATCCCGTTTCAATACACGGCTGGATGATAAGGGGCTTATCATTTTACTTCAGGACCAGGATCGGGGACGCTGGAATCAGTTTTTGATATCAAAAGGGAATGAATATCTGCAGCTTTCAACTTCGGGGCCTGCGATTCATGATTTTCATCTGGAGGCTGGAATTGCTTCCATGCATGCTAATGCCGGATCGTATGAAAACACCGATTGGAAACTTATCCTTGGATTATATGATGAGCTGTTTTTGCGTACGCAAAGCCCGGTAGTTGCATTAAACCGCGCCCTGGTGATTGGAGAGGTGGAAGGGTATGAGAAAGCTATTCGACAATTGGAAGCCATGAAGGGCCTGGAGGAAAACTGCTATTATCATTCATCATTAGGAGAGATGTACCGCAAAACAGGAGAAAAAGAAAAGGCAAAAAAGCACTTCGGCTCGGCCTTATGTTTTACTTCGTCCAACGCAGAAACAGAATTGATCAGAAGAAAACTTCAGGACTGTTTATGAAGGGCATATAGACTATGTCATGATTCTGTTAAGATCCGTGACAGATTGCAAAAAAAACGTACATTTCCTTACCAATACTAAAACGAAAAATGAAAAATCTGTTCAATCCCAACGACAAAGAGGAAATAATTCAAAGAATCCAAAAATTAACAGAATCTACACAACCTCAATGGGGCAAAATGAGTGTTGCTCAAATGCTTAAGCATTGTACTTTGCCATTAGGAGTTGCTATGACTAATCCTAAACCGCCCCGAGGACTGTTTGCAAAAATTTTCGGAGGAATGATAAAAGGCCCCGTAATTGGCCCTAAGCCATTTAAGAAAAACGGATTTACCCCAAAGGAGTTTAAGGTAGAGTCGAAAGAGATTTTCAATGAACAGAAAAGCAAACTGGTTGGAATGCTTGAAAAATTCAGCCCTGCAGCAGTAACGGATAAAGTCCATCCGTTTTTTGGACTCATGACAGATGCAGAATGGGGCGAAAGTCAGTATAAACATCTGGATCATCACCTCGTTCAGTTTGGAGTATAATCATCAACTAACAGAATAGGTATTCACTTTTAAAATCATAGGCATGTCAAAAACAATTCGTCAAAAAGTGTTGTTCAAAAACACAAGCCCTAAGGCGCTGTATGAGCTTTATATGGACTCTAAGAAGCATTCTGCAGCTACCGGTGCGCCGGCTAAGATATCGGCCAAAGAGGGAGGAGATTTCTCTGCTCATGACGGGTATATAAACGGTAAAAACCTGCATTTGGCAAAAGATCAGCTGATTGTTCAGAGCTGGAGAGGTGCCGATTGGGATAAAAGCGATCAGGACTCTGTGTTTATGATACGACTTGAAAAAAAGGGAAAGGATACGGTTCTGCATGCTGTACATACGAATGTACCTGAGAAACAAGCTGAGGGAATTAACAAAGGTTGGCATGATCATTATTGGAAGCCCTGGAAAAAATTCCTGGCCGGGAAACCTATCGGAAAATATCCAACTATGTAAAATGACAGAAGCAGCACTAGAACAACTAAGATACCCTATAGGCCGTTTCCAGGTATCGGAAACATTCGGACCTTCTCAATATTCAGAGTGGAGTCAAACCATTATTGGTTTCCCTGTTAAACTGAAACAGGAAATAGAAGGACTGAATGAAGATGAACTTCGTTACCACTATCGCCCGGGAGGATGGACCATTTTACAAGTAGTCCATCACCTGGCTGATAGCCACATGAATGCTTTGATTCGCTTCAAACTGGCATTGACGGAAGAAGAGCCGGTAATTAAACCGTATTTTGAAGATAGGGTTGCTCAATTAAGCGACAGCTTATTCTCTCCTCCTGAATCGTCTCTTCTTATTCTGGAAGGGGTACACCAGCGATGGGGGCAGCTGTTGGGAAGCATGACGACAGAAGATTTTCGCAGAACTTATTTTCACCCGGAGTATAAGAAATCATTCCGGTTGGATGTTGCACTGGCCCTGTATGCATGGCATTGCCAGCATCACCTGGCACATATTCGTCAGGCAAAACAAATGGAAAACAAATTTCAATAAACGGAAAGCATCAGACTTGCAGTTTTATTTTTTACCAGCGTTATATAGCTTTTCAGCTTCATCCCAGTTTACAACCTTCCACCAGTCGTTCACATAATCCATCCGCAGGTTTTGATGTTTGAGATAGTAGGCGTGCTCCCAAACATCCAGGGCTAAAACCGGAATCCCTTTGCTCAAAGCAAATTGCATCAATGGATTATCCTGATTGGGAGTGGTTGAAATTTCCAGCTTGTAAACATCATTTACAATCAGCCAGCACCAACCTGATCCAAACACACCTTTTGCTTTGTCGTTAAATTTGGTTTTGAAGGCATCAAAGCTTCCGAAGGAATTTTTGATGTCTTCAGCCAGTTTGCCAGTAGGTTCTGCTGCCGGAGTAGCGGGGTCTTTGCTAAGCGGAGGTCTCATAATTTTCCAGAAAAAACTATGATTGAAGTGCCCTCCTCCGTTATTGCGGAGTGCTGTATTGCCTTCATGGATAGTGCGGCATAGTTCAGCGATATCTGTTGACGCTGTTTTTCCGCCTTCGATGGCCTTATTCAAATTGGTAACATAGGCCTGGTGATGTTTATCATGATGGATTTCCATTGTTTGTTTGTCAATGAATGGCTCCAGCGCATCATAGGCATAAGGCAAGGGGGGTAAAGTATACGCGTCAGCAGGTAATGTATTATTAGCGGCAGTAAGAGAACCGGGCAATGCAGAGAGAAGAAGCCCGCCTGCGCCGAGTACTGCACTTGTTTTTATAAACTGACGTCTTTCCATATTGTTTGAGTCGCTCATAGTCTATCTTTTAAGGTTATGAAAAATTAATTAGTACCTGATTTTTTTCTACAGCAACACCCTTTTTCACAATTACTTTTTTTATGGTTAGGTCCCCGGGTGATTTTAAAATATTTTCCATTTTCATGGCTTCCAGAACAAGCAAAGGGTCTCCCTTTTTTACCGTTTGGCCTTCAGCTACCTCAATACGCAGCACTAATCCGGGCATTGGAGCCTTTAGATCATTTACTTTTTTGTTGTTAAGGTTATCCAATCCCAGATTATGAAGAAGCAGATCGTATTGGTCTTTTACCTGTAACGTATATTTGTTGCCGTTTATACTTAATGTAACAGATTTGGTATCCGGATCCAGGCGAACAACTTCAATATTCCAGGATCTGTTGTCCTTCAAGACATGAAAACTGCCGGCCTTCAGGGTTAGCAAATCCAGATCAAAAGGCAAATCATTTACTGTTCCGGAGAGAGGGCCATTGAATTTGATCCGTTGCGTTTTGCCTCCAGGAGTCAAAACATTAAATTCTGAAGAAGCCATATTAATCAGTTTATTATTACCTATACGAAAGTACGAATTTTAATCTGCCTTCATTCACTAAAAAGGGCAAGAGAACGAGTGAATTTCATGGGATATGGTTAGCCAGTCATCCGGCGAATAGACCGCTTGTAAAACAGTCTTTGGTACTCCTCCTTTTTTTCTGATCTTTAGGCATATTTTATGTCAGTGTAATCTGTTAAAAAGAGCTGTCTCAAACTACCGGCAGCTCATAATCAATCTTCAAAACTGTGAAAAAAGTTCTACTCTCCCTGCTGGTATCTTCGTTCCTGTTTACTTCCTGTAAGGAATTCAAAGGTTCGGCCAAGAATAATAAGGATAATAAGACGGTAGCTGTTAACCTGGATACGGTAAAAGTCAAGCCCAAACTGCCGGAACCATTGGTTTACAGGGCTGCTGCAACACGCTATAATGATCTGGTTCATACCAAACTGGATGTTAGGTTCGACTATGAAAAATGTTATCTGTTTGGGAAGGCAACGATTACTGCCCATCCTCATTTTTACCCTCAAACGACCCTTATTTTGGATGCCAGAGGGATGGAACTGCAGGAAGTATCACTGATAGAAGCAGGTAGCCACAAAAAACTGGAGTATTCCTATGCCAATGATGTGATCACCATACAGTTAGACAAAGAATACAAAAAAGATCAAAATTTCACGGTTTTCATTGAATATGTCGCCAAACCGAATGAGGTAAAAACAGGTGGTAGCTCTGCCATCAGCTCTGATAAAGGATTATACTTTATTAACCCCCTTGGAAAGGATAAAACAAAACCAATTCAGATCTGGACACAGGGAGAAACACAGAGCAATTCAGTTTGGTTTCCTACAATTGATAGAACCGATCAGCGCCAGACAGATGAAATTTTTATGACGGTACCCAAAAAGTATGTTACCCTCTCCAATGGTGACCTTATTTCGTCTACAGAAAATGCAGACGGAACAAGAACCGATTATTGGAATATGAAACTGCCTCATGCTCCATACCTCGTAATGATGGCTGTAGGTGATTTTTCTATTGTAAAGGATAAATGGAGAGACCGGGAGGTAAATTATTATGTGGAACCCGAATTTGCTAAATATGCCAAATCTATTTTTGGGAATACTCCTGAGATGATAGAATTTTTTTCAAAAAAACTGGGAGTAGATTATGCCTGGCCAAAATATTCACAGATTGTTGTCAGGGATTATGTATCAGGTGCAATGGAAAATACGAGTGCAACTCTGCATGGAGAATTTCTGCAGCAAACAGACAGGGAGCTCCTGGATCATGATAATGAGGTGGTAGTTTCTCATGAATTGTTCCACCAATGGTTTGGAGACCTTGTTACCTGCGAATCCTGGTCTAACCTGCCCCTGAACGAAAGCTTTGCTACATACGGCGAGTATCTGTGGGAAGAATACAAGAGAGGACGCGATGCTGCTGACATGCATGGATATATGAATAACTCCGTATACCTGAGGGAGTCAAAAAACGGGAAAGATGTTAACCTGATCCGGTTTCAATACGATGACAAAGAAGATATGTTTGATGCTCATTCGTATCAAAAAGGCGGTGCTGTATTGCATATGTTACGGAAGTATGTGGGAGATGACGCATTTTTCGCATCTCTTAAATACTATTTGGAGACAAATAAATTTACCCCGGTGGAAATCCACCAATTGCGACTTGCTTTTGAACATGTTACCGGTGAAGATCTGAACTGGTTTTTTAATCAATGGTTTTTAAGCCCTGGTCATCCTGATTTGAGTATCAAATATGCGTATGATCCGGCAGCAAAAAAAGAAACAGTAAGTATTGCCCAAACGCAGGACTTTACACGTTTCTCTCTTTTTCGTATTCCAATGTATGTAGATATTTATGCCGGCGGAAAAATAATTCGTAAGAATATTAATATTACAAAAGCAGAAGAGGATTTCACATTCGATAGTGATGTACAGCCAGATTTGGTAAATGTGGATGCTGAAAAAATGCTGCTCTGTACCAAAAAAGATAATCATTCGGTAGATGAATGGGTGTATATGTATAATCACGCTCCTTTATATCTCGACCGGTTGGAAGCACTTCAGGCATTATCAAAAAACAGTACCGTTGCCGGAGCAAAGGAAACATTGCAGAAGGCCATGGATGATAAGTTTTGGAAGCTTAGAGAAACTGCTATGAGGAGCCTGGATGGTAAGATGAACAATGATCCCGTGCTGGAGCAAAAACTGATAGCGATTGCAGGGAATGATGAGAAGGCAGAAGTGAGGGCTTATGCTTTGGAAAGTTTATCAAGGAATTTCGGGAAAGATGAAAAACTATTGCCGATATATAAAAACAGTATGAATGATAAATCCTATGCAGTAATAGGGGAAGGGTTAAATGGGATACTAAAACAGAACCCGGCAATGGGTCTGGAGGCGGCTAAAGCCTTTAAAGATGAAACAAGCACCTATATTCTTTCCCCACTGTGTTCCATTTATGCCAATTATGGATCTGATGGAGACTTTGCATTTTTTCAACACGTTGCTCCTCTATACAGGAGTTGGGATCAGACAGCCTTTCTGGGTAGCCTGGGTTCGTTCCTCAAAGACAGATGTAAAGATGAAACAGTGGTGCAGGGCATCCCTCTACTGGTTGACATGACCCGCAATGCATCCAATAAATATGTAAAATATTATGGTTTCAGTGCGTTGAATGGGCTGCTTAATCATTATCAGGATTTGCAGGATAAGACGCAGCATAAAATAGACGAGTTAAAAGCAGCCACTGCTTCGGGTACAGATCCTAAGTCGAAAGATGGCGCAGCACGGAAAAAAGGAGAAGATGCTGTTGCTGATGATGCAATGAAGTCCAAAAACATCAACGATCAAAAGATGCTGGAAGATAAGCTGTCATCATACAAAGAAATGACACGTCTTATTAATGATGGTATTGCCACCGTAAAGAAGCACGACGATTCGGAATAAATCAACCGGACCACTGATTAAGGTAATCAAGATATTGGCGTTGAGAGATCATCTCAGCGCCAAGACTTTCAAGATGGGCGGTGTGTACCTGGCAGTCTATGAGTAGAAAGTGGTGCTGAGTCACAAGATGTATAAAAGCTGCTTTTGATGCATTGGGCACCAGACTGAACATACTTTCACCGCAAAACACTTTTCCACAGACGATCCCATACAACCCGCCGGCAAGTTCTCCATCTTTCCATGATTCTATAGAGATAGCATGCCCCATATGATTTAGCTCCCGGTATGCTTTATTCATTGCCCCGGTTATCCATGTTCCTTTCTGATTTTTTCTGCGAACCTCTGCGCAGGCAGTTATTACTTTATCAAAAGCCTTATTGATTGTTATTTCAAACATATTCCGATCAATTATTTTTTGCATCGACGAAGAGACCTTCAGTTTTTCAGGAAAAAGGACAAAACGCTGATGTGGGGAGTACCAAAGGAGGGGCTGCCCTTTTTCAGGCCAGGGAAAAATACCATTTTGATAAGCAAGCAACAGTCTTTCCGGTTTTAGATCCCCGCCTATGGCAAGCAATCCATCTTCTTCAGCAAGGGAAGGATCGGGAAAGATAAGGTCATCGCTAAGACGGAAAAACATCTAATTGGCGTTTTCATAGCCGCTGTCAATGTGAAGACCTGTGCCGTGGGAAGCGGCAACCGCTAATTCATCACATCTGTTGTTTTCTACATTGCTGGCATGTCCTTTAACCCAGTGGAATTTTATTTTATGTTTAGGATATACACGGAGAAAGCGTTGCCAGAGATCAGCATTTTTTTTTCCGGCGAAATATTTTTTCTCCCAATTAAAAACCCAACCTTTTTCTACAGAATCAACTACATACTTACTGTCGGAATAGATGGTAACAATGCTTCCAGGTTTTTTGAGGGTTTCAAGAGCCACAATCACACTGAGTAGTTCCATGCGATTGTTAGTCGTCATCCGAAACCCTTCTGAAAGTTCTTTTCGATGTACTCCGGCCAACATCACTACTCCAAATCCGCCTGGGCCAGGATTGCCTCTTGCAGCTCCATCTGTATAAATTGAAATCATTTGGGAAGGGTTATGCCCGCATTCGTAGTAAATAGCTTCACTGCAATGGCCAGCAGGATGATTCCAAAAACTTTCCGTATAATATTAATCCCTCCGGGGCCTAACAATGTTTCCAACCGGTAGATATTTTTTAGGACGATGTAGACAAAAACAAGGTTGATCAGGATAGCTACAATAATGCTTTCCATTCTGTATTCAGCACGCATGGAAAGCAGGGTGGTGAGTGTCCCGGTTCCGGCAATAAGTGGGAATGCAATAGGAACGATAGATGCGGTGGCGGCACTGTCATCTTTATAGAATCGCATGCCAAGGATCATTTCAAGAGCCAGAAAGAATATGATTAGCGAACCGGCAATGGCAAAAGAATGAACATCAATACCAATGAGATGGAGCATGTTTTCGCCCAGAAACATAAAAGCAATCATGATACCACCCGAAACGAGGGTCACCTTTCCGGAATCGATGCTTCCTACCTTCTGTTTCAGATCAAGCAATACTGGTAAGGAGCCGACAACATCCACCACGGCAAAGAGAACCATAGTGGCCGTTAATATTTCATGCAGGTCAAAAACCATAACAGCGTCTGTTGTGGCAAAAATACAAAGAATTACTAATCGTTTTCGATAGGAAAACACTTGAATTTTAACCTATATTATATATCTTTCGCCTGATTTCATGAAATTTTCTCCGGATAAAAATTTTCAGCAGGCTTCAAAAGCAACAAACCTCCTTTTTGTTTGCATGAAAAGGCGTGTACTATTACTATTCATTCTCTCCCTGAGCTTTTTATCTATTCTTAGTGCACAAGGGGATATGCGTTTTTTCGGAACGGCAACAAAAGACAGTCATCCTTTAGCCGGAGCAACGGTTAAGGTTACCTGTGACGGTCACGATTATAAAACCATTACCACAGGGAAAAACGGAAAATTCAAATTCGATTTTGACCTGGCTCATCAGTATAAGATAAGTTTTTCGGCTCCGGGGTGTATTGATATGTTCATGTTGTTGGATCTTCGGGTTCCGCAAGAAAAAATGGGCATCTTCCCGGATTATGCTACTGAAATTCCATTTTTCGAACCTAGCAGCAAGGCCGTACGGGTTGGCAAATACAAGGATCAGGCATTTGCAAAGGTTATTTTTGACGGGAAGGAAGGTTTCAAGGACGATCCCAATTACAAATTTACCGAGGACGTGGTTATTGACCAGGGCGAGGAGCTTCGTAAACAGGCCGCTATAGCAGCGGCTGCGGAAGAGCAGAAAGCGAAAGAGGCAGCAGATAAAAAGGCCAAGGAAGATGCATTGGCTGAAGAAGCCCGCAAAGCAAAAGAAGCAGCCGAGCAAAAAGCGCTGGAAGAAGCTGTATCAAAAGCCAAGGATGATGATAGCCGTAAGAAAGCAGAAGAGGCTTTGAAAGCCAAACAGGAAGAAACGATGGAGTCGGACGCTCAGCGTCTGGAAAAAGAAAAGCAGGAAAAGGTAGCCCTTGAAAAAAAGAATAAAGGCATTAAGACACAATATGAAAATGACTTGCTGAAAATGGTTGCTGAAAGTGAGAAAAAGGCAAACCTGCAAAAGTATAACAGCATGAAAAGCGAGGCTGAATCCAGATCCGTTATTCAAAGTATGCGCAGAGATGCAGAATTAAAAGCTAATGCTGAACTGCTACGTCAGCAACAAAAAGAAAAGGCAGCAAAGACACTGGTGAATCAGCAAATGAAAATGAACCAGATGAAAAAGCTGGTGGAGGCGGCAGCGCTTACCGAAAGGACCATAAAAATTTCAACGGAGCCGGCAAAAGACCCGGCTACCTATTCGCATGTTTCGGAGCCCAATGTAGTGGTTGCAGTAACGGAAGGCGTGTTGTCCGATATACGTAATACCATCATTACGGATGGCGCATTTCATGTGAATTACAAAGAAGAAAAGTATTTCTGGGGTAGTACCTACTATTATAAAGACAATAAAGAGATAGACGAAACTACGTATCATACAGAACTCAAAAAATATGTTCACAAATAGCCTTCATCGGACAAAGCCCGGCCTGCTGCTCCTGTTTTTGCTGTCGCTTTGTATGTCTGTCATCGGGCAGACCACCAGCTTCATTAATTATGGGGTAGAGCAGGGTATTTCACAGTCTCAGGTTCAGACCCTGACACAAGACAATGAAGGAAATCTTTGGATAGGAACCCTTGCCGGACTCACAAAATACAATGGACATAATTTTACCACCTACTCCAAGAAAAATGGAATGGCAGAGGATTGGGTAACATCTTGTTATAAGGATCAGTACGGAGATTTGTGGTTTGGACACTGGGCTGGAGGAGTAACAAGATACAGCAGTAAGAACAAGAATTTTGAAGATATGCATCTGGAGGAATATACCCGTTTTAAAACGGTTACCTCCATTATGGAAGATGCAAAAGGATATTTCTGGATCGGTACCGAAGGTTCAGGCGTATTTATTTACGACCCGGTAAAAAACAAAATGTTTGCCCTCTCCAAAAAGGATGGGTTAGTGAGCGACAATATTTACAGAGTAGTTACCGATCATCTGGGAAATATCTGGATAGCCACAGATATGGGAATTACGATTTATGACCCTCATCTGGATATCAGCTCTAAAACATCTTTTAGTTTATTGAATAGCCAGAATGGACTTATCAGTGATAAAATAACGGCGCTGGCAGTAGTGAATACAAACGAAATGTGGATAGGTACAGCTGATGCCGGTGCCATGATGATTCCTGTTCCAGATAACTTTTCGCAAAAAAAGCCAGCTGAAAACCTGGGGGCTCATGCTGTGGTGTTTAACATGAGTAAGGGTTTGAAATCGAATTTTGTGAATGTTGTTTATGAAGATAATCTGCATAATGTGTGGATCGGAACAACATCCGGTGGCGCTACAAAGCTAATTCCTTTCAAGAGCAATAACCGAAATGAATCGCTTTCCAAGGCAATTATTAAAAGCTATAGCACCAAACAAGGACTTAATTATTTCAATGTTAATTCCATTTACCAGGACAGGGAAAACAATGTATGGATCGGTACCGATTTGGGGCTTAACCAGTACCGTGGTGACCGTTTTATATTATTGGATCAGGCAGATGGTATTTCGAATAATATCGTCTGGTCTACATTATGTGATCACGAGGGTAATTTATGGCTTGGAACCAATGACGGTCTTACCAAAGTTGTATTTGAGACAGATCCTGTAAATAATGAAGAAAAATTTAACATAAAAACGTATACAACAAGTGATGGGTTAAGCAGCAACGTAATTCTTTCCAGTTTTGAAGATAGCCAGGGAAATATATGGTTCGGAACTGGCTTTGGAGGTGTATGTATGTTGGAAAAGGGGAAAGGAAAATTTAAAACCCTGAATACGGGTAATGGGCTGGCGAGCGATGTAGTATATGCTATCAATGAAGATAGTAAAGGGAATCTTTGGTTCGGAACGAAGGAAGGCGTTTCCAAATATGAAGTAGATTCTAAGTCATTCCGAAATTTTACTACTGCCGATGGTCTTGGAGGCGATTATGTTTACCGTATTTTCAGAGATGGCAAAGGGAATCTTTGGTTTGGTGCACTTGGTGGAAATCTGAGTGTATATGATGGAGCCAGTTTTATGAAGTTTGATGAAACCAATGGAATAGATAAACGTTTTATTCTGGCCATAAGCGAAGATAAGGATCACAATATATGGTTTGGATCATACGGGGGCGGGCTTTTCCGTTATGATGGAAAGAAATTTCAAAATTACACAACCAAGGATGGAATGATGACGGATTCTCCTTACTCTATTATTGCGGATAATGAGAATAATCTTTGGATAGGACATAACCGGGGTATTGATAAATATCTTCCTGCCAGCAACCAGTTTATACACTATGGGCGCAGTGAAGGGTTTCTTGGTGTGGAGGCTAATCCCAATGCAACATGTAAAGACAAAAAAGGGAATATCTGGTTCGGTACCATTATGGGTGTCGTTCGTTTTAGTCCATCAGAAGATAAACCCAATACGATCCCACCTAAAGTGTTTATTACGGGGATCAAGATTTTTATGAAGGATGCAGAATTTCCTGTGAACAGTAAATTTTCATATAGCCAGAATCACCTCACTTTTGTTTTTAACGGAATCAGTCTTACCAACCCTGAAAAAGTCCTGTACCAATATAAATTAGAAGGATTTGATAAAGACTGGTCGCCTGTGGCCCAGAATGTAAATGAAGCAGCTTATTCGAATGTGCCACCTGGAACATATAAGTTTCTTGTCAGAGCATCCAATAATGATGGAGTATTAAGTGAAGTCCCTGCCTCCTATAGCTTTACTGTAAGGCCTCCTTTCTGGCAAACACTTACTTTCTATATAGCTGTAGTTCTCTTTGCTATTTTCGGAATCTATCTTTTTGATAAAATTCGTACCCGTAATCTGAAAGCAGCTAAAAAACGACTCGAATCCATGGTGGTGGAGCGGACTCTTGAACTGGCTGTTAAGAATAACGAACTCGCAGAAAAAAACAAGGATATCACGGATAGTATTCGCTATGCACAGCGAATACAGGAAACACTGATGCCTTCTATTGGCGACATAAGGAAAGGATTGTCAGACTCATTCATTCTTTATAAGCCAAAGGATATTGTAAGTGGAGACTTTGTTTTTTACAGAGAGTTCAAGAAAGGAAACGATCAGATTATTCAGATTGCAGCGATTGATTGTACCGGTCATGGTGTACCTGGTGCATTTATGAGTATTGTAGCGCATAATATGCTGGAGTGGGCAGTGGATGTTAATCCAATGAGCTCGCCGGCTGAGATCCTGGACAGGCTTAACAAAGGCATGAGTGAGCGTATGATGCACAGTGTCCAGGAATACAGAATCAAAGATGGAATGGATATTGCATTCTGTTCGTTCAATAAAACAAAAATGATTCTGGAATATGCTGGAGCATATAACCCGGTTTATCTTATCAGAAATAAAGTGATATCGGAATTTAAGGCTGACAAGATTTCTATTGGCAATTATCTGGAGGATAAGGAGAAGCATTATACCAACCATGTTGTGGAGGTGAAGGAGCATGATAGTATTTATCTGTTCTCTGACGGGTATGTTGATCAGTTTGGCGGTCCTACCGGAAAGAAGTACAAATCCAACCAGCTAAAACAATACCTCGTTACGATTCAGCATCTGGCGATGCCGGAACAGAGAGAGGCATTGGAAAACAATCTGGAAGGCTGGAGAGGAAACCTCGAGCAGGTAGATGACATTCTTATCCTTGGTTTCAGGATTTGATTCGGTAGTCAACAACAGGTTTATTTTATGATCAGCTTACCCGTGCTGATTAACTCTCTTTTTTCACTTTCTAACTTGAAGAGGTATAGTCCTGCGGGAAGACTGGCATCTATTTCAAACGAAGTGCCCGCTGACACTAAGCTTTCTCTGACTAACACTCCCTGTGAATTGTAAATTGCAAGGAAAGAGGAATTCGTTAACTCTTTCGAGGAACTGAATACGAAATGGCCGTCAGAAGGGTTGGGATAAACGAGCAGATCGCGACTGCTTTTGATTAAGGATTCGATACCGGTAATCCCGGCAATTTTTGCTACATACATATTTGTTGACCCGCTGTAGAGAACCGTATGCGAGTCGAACAACACGCTGGGAGAAGTAAAATAACCTGCCATCCATGCATTTCCTGAAAGGTCGGCATAAGAGGCCAGACCGTAATCTGATGCGGAGCCTCCGGCACAGCGGGCCCAAAGCACATCTCCCCAGGGATTATATTCAGCAAAAAAGATATTCAGATTACCATTATTTACGAGATTGCTCGTTCCGATTCTGAAACTTTGAGAAGAAAAGCTGCCTGATATATAAGCATATCCCATGGCATCTACGGCAACACTATTGGCTTGCTCATCTCCAGTCCCTCCGCTGGCTTTGGCCCACAACGCTGTTCCATTCGGATCATATTTAGTAATGAATGCATCATCCTGTCCAGCAGTTACCAGTGTATATGCTCCAAAACTGATGCTGGGAGAGTTGAAACTGCCACTGACATAAATATTGCCAGCCTGATCGGCCCCCACACCGCTTATAGCATCTTCATTTATTCCACCTGCTCCACGTACCCAACTTACAGTACCGCTCGTATCATACTTAGTCAAGAAGCAATTTGTGATACCACTATTGTTCAATATTTGTGAACCGAATTGAATCGTTGAGAAACTGAATCCACCGGCCGCATAAATATTCGATGCCGTATCCGAGCAGATGGTAGCAGCGTAATTACCATTGCTTCCTCCGCTGCCAGTAGCAGTCTTTGCCCACAGAAATGTACCACTGGTATCATATTTTGCAACGATCGGTTGTGTTTGAGAGGTAGAATTGCTTAAAGTAACAGAACCCATAGAAAGAAGGGGAGAATTAAAATCACCAGCTATACAGGGGCGTCCTTTTGCATCGGTGCATATAGCCAGGCAAACATCATTTCCAACTCCTCCTGCATTCTGAGCCCAGATTACATGACCAGATGGATCAAGCTTGGCAAGAAACAAATCCTCGCCTCCATTATTGGAAAATGTAGCAGGACCAATTGTAAATGTGGGAGAATCGAAATAACCACAGATATAAATGTGACCTTGCGCATCCAATGCAATTCCGTATCCTTCGTCATTCCCCGTCCCTCCAAATGTTCTCGCCCATGCCACCGTCCCGTTGGGAAGATATTTAACAAGAAAGATATCAAAGCCGTTTGCCCCCGCATTGGTTAATGTAGCGGTATCAAAGCGAATGGTAGGAGAATAATAAGATCCGGTCACATAAGAGTTTCCTGCGGCATCTGCTACTACTGCATTTGAAAAACTGCTTTGGTTTGTCTGAACAACACCCGATTTGGCCCAAAGCCATGATTGTCCATAGCTTCCTGGGCTATTGAATATCAGAAACAGGAGTACACATAGACAGGCAACCGTGTTGTTTTTCATTTGCTTCAGTAATTGGGGGATGACTTATACTATTTTCGGGGATGAGCAAAGATAGAATATTAATAACAACTTTATTGGCCCCACTCATCAATTTCAATATCCATGGGGTACTTGAACTTTTCAAATTTTAACTTACCAAAATTCTTAGGAGTTTTTTCCTTATACACTTCTCCTTCGGAACCGGGAAGCGTATTTGCGGTAGCGCAGGTATGAGAATAATTTGTCAGGTACCAGTCTTTCTGTTTGGGTACCCATTCAAATTTTGCAGCCACTGTACACTGTTGCGTACCATCATTGATGACATGCTGAATAATGAAAAGCCCCGAAGCTGTTCCAATTGTTCGAAAAGGATCCGTTATACCCAAAGCTTGCGATATAGCCTGGTCATTTCTTGCGGCACGTTCATACAGATGATTGCCTTTCCCGAGCAAGATGATAAGGGGGCGTTTCTGATAATTCATTTCCCGAGGAAAAATAGTTTTTAAAACCGAGTCGCCTAATGATTTATCAACGCCGATTATGACCAATTTGTCAGTGATCGAGTCCAGATTCAGATCTGCGTCATATTGGAAAAGAATTTTATATCCTTTAGGAATATAAGGTTTAAGATCGTCCGATGTTTGTGCCGACGATATATTTCCCCAGAGAAGTAAAAGAAAGTATATAAAAGAGAAATAGTTCATCCGTTCTGTTGTTTTATATTATCCGCATAACGAATACCCGCAACTTTTGCATTTTAAGCAACCTTCTTCGTAAATAATTCCATCCGGATCCTTGCATTGGGGACAGGTAGTACCGGTCTTTGTTCCATTGGGAATGAATTTGGACAAGGCGCGTGCAACCCCTGATTTCCAGGTGTTAATCTGATCATCATAGAGGTGCAGGGTGTTTACAAGCTCCAACACTTTTACAATGGGCATTCCCTGTCGCAGCACACCCGAAATAAGTTTCGCATAGTTCCAATACTCACTGTTAAAGGATCGGGAAAGGCCTTCAAGAATCAATTCATTTCCATTTCCATTTTTGTATTGGAAGTCATAACGGTGTTCTTTTATCAGGCTCTCTCCATTTGAATGAACAGGGTGTTTAATGACTTGCCCGCTAACTACATTCGGCGGAAGAGAAAAAGAGTCATCTTCTTTACCGGTAAATATTTCATATGGTTTTCCGTTCATTACTCCAACTACTGCTATCCAGTGCTCTTTTCCGTTCATGAAACGAATGACCTCTGCCTGGAGACTTGATGGGCGATGAACTTGTTTTTCTGTACTTGCAGGGACCTCATTTTCATCTTCAGCAATAAGAACTCCACTTCTGGCGCCATCACGGTATATCGTAATTCCTTTCAGTCCCATCTTCCAGGCTTCAACATAAATATCCCCAACTTTTTCAACGGACACGTTGGAAGGCAAGTTTATGGTAGAACTAATGGAGTGAGTAACATATTTTTGAATAATGCTTTGCAACCGGATCCGTTTCATCCAGTCAATTTCGGCAGCAGTACTTCCATAATATGGGCTTTTCGTGATGTCCTGGTTTCCCGTGATTGTCAGCCATTGGCTTAATCCGGGGTGATGAACCGAATACTCCTGCCAGGTATCACCATGGGAGTCCGTATAATCAATACGCTTATTTTTGTCACGGGAATTATTTTTTTTCCGGCGTTTATAGCTGAGCATAAATACGGGTTCTATACCGGATGAGCTTCGGGAGAGAAGGCTGAGTGTGCCTGTTGGGGCCACCGTACTGAGTGAAATATTCCTTCTTCCAAACTTCATCATACGTGCATGATGTTCGGGAAATTCTTTTTTCATCATGCTGATGAAGGCAGATTTCCTTTCTATACGAGGGTCAAAACAAGAGAAAGCACCTCTTTCCAATGCCATATCAATAGAGCTGTCAAACTCTGCACGGCATTTAGCTTTCATTATTTTTTCCGCCAGATCAAGCGCTTGATCCGAATCGAAAGAATATCCAAGTGCCGCAAATGTGTCAGCCAAAGCGGTAAACCCGAGTCCGGTCCTGCGCCCTTTCTTCCCATTCGCATATATCAGTTTCCAGGTTTCGAGCTCTACAGACTTTATGCCTTTGGGTTCCGGATCCTTTTCAATTTTTGTCATGATACGGTCAATAGCTTCCAACTCCAGATCCACCAGGTCGTCCATAAGGCGTTGTGACTCATATACGATTTCATAAAATTTTTGATACTGAAAAACAGCTTGAGGGGTAAAGGGGTTGTCTACAAAACCAAAAAGGTTCAGTGCAATGAGACGGCAACTGTCGCCACCCTGCATCGCAATTTCGGAACAAGGGTTGGTACTTATGTTTTTAAAACCGGGGTAGACAGAGGAGGTGGAGTAGGTATGTTGCCGATCCCAAAAGATAATTCCCGGCTCGGCGGTTTTGTGAGCACAATGTACGATTGTGTTCCACAAATCTTTCGCAACCACCTCCTTTGTGTAGGTTGGTTTTTTAGCATCAAGGGGAAAACGCAGTGTAAATTTCTTATCACCCACAACAGCCTTCATAAATTCATCGCTTATGCGAACAGATACATTTGCTCCTGTAACCTTATGAAGATCTTGTTTAATCAAAACAAACTGTTCGATATCCGGATGAGCAATATCCATGGTTATCATCAGGGCTCCTCTTCGTCCGTTTTGTGCCACTTCACGGGTCGTATTGGAAAACCGTTCCATAAAGGAAACAGAGCCCGATGTGCTACCCGCAGCATTGTATACAAACATTCCCGATGGACGGAGTGTACTGATATCTATACCAACACCGCAACGGCGTTTAAACAGTTGTGCAAGTTGCTGATCGGTATATAGAATTCCTCCGTAAGAATCGAAAATTTCGGGCAGTACAATACAGTTTGAAAGCGATCCGATGGTATTGGTATTCCCAAGATTCGCCATCACGCTGCCTTGCGGGATTACATAACGGAAATCTTTAAACAGATTGAATATTTTTTGCTCCGTCAGCGGAAGCCGGATTTGTCCGTAAGCAGAAAGATTTTTTTTATGTCTGGAGTTGCCCTTTTTTAAGGTGTACTCTTTTTCTTTCCTGAAAAATGCTTTTGCCAGCCGGTTGTGCATATCATCGGGGCAAAGCTCGAGGAAGCGCCCTTCTTTATCCCGCATGGCATATTTATCGATCCAGCAAGTAGCTGCCAGCTCATCCCCGTGAAAGTAGGCCAGTGTTTTTGAAAAGACTTGTTCAAATGAATAGCTGGGCACGATATTTAATCCATTATTAAAGGATTAAAATTACGAAATGCGCATCACTTCTCCCAGCGCCACTGTTTCTCCAGTATCAGCTCATCCTTGAGGTTCGCCTTGATGAAGAATGCCTTGGTTTCTTCTTCGTTAAGCATTTGTGCCGGTATATGTTCTGTATCGGCCAGTGCATAAAGCATCATACCTACATACATGGCACAGAGGCTCATGTGTTCGGGGTTCACAAGGGCAAAATCATCTTTATTGGAATGATAAAATTTATAGACGTAAGAATCCAGACTACCTTCAGGCTCTATAGTAAGGATGCCTTGTTCCAAAAACGGCTGATGATCACTGTGCAGGCCAGCGCTATTGGCAAAGGTGCCTTTAAAGGAAGGCTCAACAGCCTGAATATCTGCAATGACTGTTTTTATAAAATTTTCCATTTCCGGTCGCCCGCCGGCATTAAATCCCTGTGTATTACCTGCCATATCCAGATTGATGACGGCCCTTATCTTATTTAATGTTTTTTGGTTCAACCGTTCTTTTACCATTGCTCTGGATCCCAGCAATCCTTGTTCTTCACCCATAAAGGTTACAAAACGAATCGTTCTGCGAGGTTTGATTTTGAGCTTTTGAAATACACGCGCTATTTCCATGACGGTAAACGAACCAATCCCGTTGTCAATGGCACCTGTTGCCAGATCCCAGCTATCTAAATGTCCGCAAAGAATTATTTCTTCTCCCGCAGGATCAGATCCTTTTATTGTTGCAACTACATTTCTCGCCTTAATTTTTCCGCTTTTGTTATGCATGCGGATACGGGCATTCGTAAAGGGGGCCAGTTGAAGACACTGACGGAGACTTTGACCGTCTTCCTGACAAATACATACAGCAGGAATAGAAATCAGTTGACCATCTACAGAGGCTGTTCCGGTGAGCAAAATCCGTCCTTCTACCTGATTAATAAAGATACATCCCGCAGCACCATATTGAATCGCAAGGGCAGTTTTTTCCGACCTGTGCAGGTTCTTTAATGTAGAGTCTTTAGGATAGATATTAATATTTAGGAGTACTATTTTCCCTTTTATACTGTCTCGATGCATTTCGAAGTCCTTTTTCAAACCGTTGCCTACATCGATTAACCGGGCAAAAACATCGGCGCTGACAGGAGAGTGGGCCAGGCTGACGACTTCTGGTAAGGTTATACAGCCTGCATTGCCCGGCTCCAGTTTGGCAGGGACAGTTATTGCGGAACCTTTTACAACAGCGTTTGTATCAGAACCTTGGTAATATATTTTAAGTGCCACATCTTTTCTGCTCCATGCATCCACTTCGAATTCTTCAAAACGGGCATCGGGGTAACCATATTTTTTAAACAGATCCAATGCAAATTGTTCCGCTTTTTTGCCATTGTCACTGCCGGTAAGCCGGTGACCAATGGTGTGGGTTGCTTCCTTCAGTTCATCTGCAACTTTCTGATTATGGAACTCTTCCATCTTAATGGCAGTAAAAATGTCTTTTTCTTTATCCTGGCGTAGTGCCCTTAATGGAAAAGCCATCAGGAGGACAGATAATCCGGCAAGTACAAGGATGGAAAAGAGCAGGCGCTTCATTATTTCAGTATATTTGAGAGAGACAATAATACGTAATTTTTATGAAGCTGTTGGGGCTTATAAGGCATGCTAAATCTGACTGGGATAACCCGGCATTAGAGGATTTTGAACGGCCGTTGAATGCAAGAGGATACAGAGATTCAAAACTGGTATCGTTGCGCCTGAAAGAGGCCGGTATCATACCTGATCATATACTTACCAGTGCGGCTATAAGAGCGGCATCTACAGCCCTTATATTTTCAAAAACGTTCCATCTTCAGGAACATCAGATACATGTAACACCTTTGTTATATGCTGCCACAGAAACTGCGTTTCTCGAAATTTTGCGTTCCCTTCCGGATAGCAGCTCCTGTAGTTTTGTATTCGGGCATAATGATACATTAAGTCATGTAGCCGGTCTCCTTGCCCGACAACCCTTAATTCATGTCCCTACCTGCGGGGCGGTGATTTTGGAAACAGGAGTTGAAAAGTGGAAAGAGCTCAATAAATGTAATCTCCGGCTTTTTGATTTCCCGAAAAGAGAACTAACCGATTGAAGTCGGAGTACTTCGGGAGTATTATGTTTATGTTAAACCGTTCAGGAATAGTTTACCCACCCTCTTTTTTTTTGAAACTTTATGGTCAGAAGCCCAATGTACTTGATACGAGGAAAGAAAATATCCAAACAGGCAAAAAAGAAGATCCCCTTTACTTACCGGGATCTGAGCTGGCTTTCATTTAACGACAGGGTATTACAGGAAGCATCCGATGAATCAGTTCCGCTCATGGAGCGGATACGATTTCTGGGCATTTTTTCCAACAACAGAGACGAGTTTTTCAGGGTTCGGGTAGCTACCATTAAACGAATGGTTAGATTGGGTAAAAAGGGGCTTGATCTGATTGGACAGGATCCTGTTGATGTGCTGGAAAAAATAGTAGAATTTTCAAAGGATAGTGAAGAGAAGTTTGAAAAGGTATACCGCAACATTCTTCATGAACTGGAGAAGCACAATGTGTTTATAAGGAATGAAAAGGGACTTACTCCCGAACAAGCTAAATTTGTAAAGGATTATTTTCATGACGAGGTAATGCCGGCATTGGTTCCCATCATGCTGGATAGCACCAGAAAATTCCCATATCTGAAGGATAAGTCCATTTACCTGGCTATACGTTTGGTTCGCAATGGCAAAAAATCACGTCATTCATTGGTTGAAATACCTACCGGTGACATTTCAAGATTCCTGGTGCTGCCTCAGGATGGCAAAACCAAATACGTGATGTTGCTGGATGATGTGATCCGTTTTTGTTTGGATGAAATGTTTTATCTTTTTGATTATGACAGGATAGAGGCTCATACCATCAAGCTTACCCGGGATGCGGAGCTGGATATTGATACCGATGTGTCACAGACTATTCTTGAAAAAATATCCAGGAGTCTTAAAAAGCGTAAGATGGGACAGCCGGTTCGTTTTGTTTATGACGATGAAATGCCGGATGAAACGTTGGAATATTTTTCCAGACGTGTAAAATTTATCGGTTCCGACAGTCTGATTCCCGGTGGGAGATACCATAATTTCAAGGATTTCATGAAATTTCCGGATTTGGGAATGAAAGAATTGTGCTATCCTGCCCGCCATCCTGCCAATCATCCCGATCTTCCTGATGGGGTAAGCATGTTCCGTGTTATACGGGAAAAAGACATCATGCTTCACTATCCGTATCAAAGCTTCCGGCATATCATCGATCTGCTTCGCGAAGCATCTATCGACCCTAAGGTGGTTTCAATAAGCACCACACTTTACAGGGCCGCCAGAAATTCAAATGTGATGAATGCGTTGATCAATGCTGTAAAAAACGGCAAACAGGTAACAGTAGTGGTTGAATTGCAGGCAAGATTTGATGAAGAGAATAATATTTACTGGGCAAACCGTTTACAGGAAGAGGGAGCTAAAGTAATATTTGGTGTTCCGGGTTTGAAAGTGCATTCCAAGCTGGTACTTATACAGCGCAGGGAAGACAGAAAAAATGTAAAATATGTGCATATTGGAACCGGCAACTTCAATGAACAAACGGCTAAAATTTATTCGGATAAGAGTTTGCTTACTGCCGATCCAAGAATCACTTCAGAAGTAGAACAGCTTTTTGGTTTTTTTGCCGATAATTTGAAAGTGGGGAATTATAAACATCTGATGGTTGCCCCCTTCAATATGAGGAAAAAATTTCTGCAACTTATTAACACAGAAATTGAAAACGCAAAGAAGAAAAAGAAGTCGGGAATTACTATCAAAATGAATAGCCTTACAGATCCTGAGCTCATCCGGAAGCTCTATGAAGCCAGTGCAGCAGGGGTAGAGATCAAATTAATAATCCGGGGAATCTGTTCGTTGGTTACAGAAACGGAAGGATTTAGCCAGAATATACAAGCCGTGAGTATTGTAGGAAGATACCTGGAGCATGCCAGGGTGTTCATATTTTGTAATGGGGGTGATGAAAAGTATTTTATATCTTCGGCAGACTGGATGATAAGAAATCTGAATCATCGCTCTGAAGTGGCAGTGCCAATTTACAGCAAAGAGATTCAGAAGGAGATGAAGGAAGTCATTCAGTTCCAACTAAAGGATAATACTAAAGCCCGAATACTGAATAAACGCCAGGATAATCGCTTTCGTGCAAAGACAGGCAGTAGCCGGTATGTGTCACAGGATGAGATTTTCAAGTTTTTCAGTTCACAGGTGAGGAAACCGAAAATTAAAGAAAAGAACCCTGTACTTGAGATTCGCAGCAATTGACATAGGCTCCAACGCAATTCGTCTTCTGCTCTGTAATGTGTATGATGATGGAGAAGAGGGGATTTTTAAAAAGGCCGATCTGGTTCGTGTCCCGCTACGTCTTGGAGAAGACGCCTTTCTGAAAAAGAAGATCTCCGAAAAAAAAATCGAGAAACTTATTACCGTTATGAAATCGTTCAAGCTATTGATCGATTTTTATGAAGTACAGGGAATAAAAGCCTGTGCCACATCGGCATTAAGAGAAGCCCAAAATGGCCCTGAAATTGTAGAAAGGATAAAGCGGGAAGCAGGGATCAAAGTCGAAATTATTGATGGGAAGACAGAGGCCGAAATAGTTTATTCCAACCATATTGCGGAAAAACTGGATAAGTCAAGCGACTACTTATACATCGATGTAGGAGGGGGAAGTACAGAAGTAACCCTCTTCTCCAAAAATGTATGTGTGGCTTCCCGCTCTTTTAATATCGGAACAATCCGCCTTCTTCATGAGCAGATCAGTAAGGAGCAATGGAGGGACTTTCGGGAATGGATACGTACTACTA
>Ga0206962_1002_pt1 | contig 117452 bp, 98 predicted proteins | sample Alteio_BWOrgHeat_27_FD_153241 | JGI IMG/M metagenome (GOLD analysis project Ga0206962, IMG submission 153241) | Enriched cells from forest soil in Barre Woods Harvard Forest LTER site, Petersham, Massachusetts, United States -... | ecosystem: Environmental > Terrestrial > Soil > Temperate forest >...
GTAACAGAAAGAGGCAGCCGAATAGATGACAGGCGATCAGAAGCAGCCATGGAAGACCGGAAAAAAGCCGGATATTTTTAACCCTGAAAACTAAATTGTTTATGTCAACACATACACTTCCCGTACAACAAGAAATGGAGCTCCTTCGGTTTACCACCGCAGGATCGGTAGATGATGGAAAGAGTACGCTTATTGGCCGCCTTCTGTATGACAGCAAATCGATATTTGAAGACCAGTATGAATCGATCCGGGCAAGCAGTGAAAAGCGGGGAGAAGAATATGTCAATCTGGCTTTGCTTACCGATGGGCTCCGTGCTGAGCGAGAACAAGGCATTACCATTGATGTGGCTTACCGGTATTTTGCAACACCCCGTCGCAAATTTATTATTGCCGACACGCCGGGACATATACAGTACACACGTAACATGGTCACCGGTGCCTCCACAGCTCATGCAGCCATTATATTGATTGATGCACGAAAAGGTGTGATAGAGCAAACCCGTCGGCACAGTTATATTGCCTCCCTCCTGCGTATTCCCCACCTGATTGTATGCGTTAATAAGATGGATCTGGTTGGTTTTCAGGAAGACGTATTCGACCGTATTGAAAAGGAATACAGAACGTTTGCAGAGGGTTTGGGAGAAACGAAATTGCATTTTATCCCTATCAGTGCTTTATTGGGTGATCAGGTGGTGGAACCATCTTCCAATATGCCCTGGTTCAAAGGATCTACATTACTGCAATTGCTCGAAACACTTCCTGTTACCGATGATGAGCGCCAGGAGGAAGCAAGGTTTCCGGTTCAGTATGTCATTCGTCCGATGAATCCTGCCTATCACGATTACAGGGCTTATGCAGGAAGAATAGCCGGTGGCACTTTTCGGATAGGCGATGCAGTGAAAATATTGCCTTCCGGAACCCCCGCTACTATTAAATCGATTGAGCGTTATCAGGAAGTGTTGAAACAGGCTTCTGCTCCTATGAGCGTTTCGCTTGTATTGGACAGAGAGGTGGATATTTCAAGAGGGGATATGATCGTAGCCGAAGGCAAAGAACCGCGTCAGACACAGGATTTGGAAGTGATGCTATGCTGGATGGGCGAAAAGCCGTTGCAGATCAACGGGCGCTACCTGCTCAAACATACCAGCAGGGAGCTACGCTGTGTGGTAAAAGCAGTACAATATAAAGTGGATATAAGTGCGCTCGAAAACAGAAAGGGAGAAGAAGAAATTAAACTGAATGATATTGCCCGCGTTAATATCCGTGTTACCGCACCTCTTTTTATCGATTCTTATTCCCGTAACAGGAATACGGGAAGCCTTATTCTGATTGATGAAAATACCAATGCAACAGTAGGGGCGGGGATGATTATCTGAGAATCATGATATAATGGGGAATGTTATCTTCCAGATATTCTTCGCCTTCGATTTCAAAACCGAAGGAAGCATAGAATTTCTTAAGATAGCTTTGAGCCCCTATACGTACAGGCACTTTTCCGTATAATTTATGAATGTTTTCCAGGCTTTGTAACATGAGCTCCTTTCCTGCACCTGATGATCTTGCAGCAGGTGAGGTCACGACACGGCCAATAGAAGCTTCCTTATAACTGACTCCGGCTGGAACGATGCGTGCATAGGCAACAAGCTTTCCTTCCGGATTATATCCTTGTAAATGCAGGCAAGAGTTATCTTTTCCGTCAGCATCCTGAAATACACAATTCTGTTCTACCACAAATACTTCATTGCGGAGTTGTATGATTGCATATAATGCCTCCGGGCTGAGTTCGGAGAAAGGGGTAAGGGTCCAATTAACTTTGTTCATGTACGTTTTGAAATAGAATAGTGACTAACCGGAGCTGGATACTTCGCTTTGTAAATTTGATCAATAATGAAACCTACAGGAAATAACAATAATGGCTTCCGGAGTTACCTGGTAAATCAGTCTGTCAGCCTCTGTGATTCTCCGGCTCCAGCATCCTTTCAATTGGTGTTTCAATGGCTCCGGTTTGCCTATTCCCTTGAAGGGATGAGATTGAATGGCTTCTAAAAGATCAATAATCTTATTGTAATTTTTTTTGTTGGTTGCTGCCATTCATTGAGTTGAGATTCGGCAGTTGGTGTAAAAAGAACCGGTTTCATTTCAGCTTTTTCAGCTTCAATTTTTTCAGCTTCCCGGCTTTAGCTTCCTGTAAGGATTGTTCGAGTAGTTTACGGTTATTCTCCGTGCTTACTAAATAAGCAGTCTGATCATCATCTGATGTAGGGTGGATTTTAATTTCCACTTCTCCCTCATCCTTGAAAAGAGTTTTGATCTTTTTGAGGAAGGAGACATTCAGATCGGATACTTTGACACGAAATACGGTTTCCATAGCTACATTATCTACCTACTAAGGTAAGGCAAAAAAGGTTCTTTCGGGAAAGCATTTAACCTATAAACAAAGGGCCGCAAATTGCGACCCCTATTCTAAAATAACATGAGTAAATGTTCTTCAAATACCTGACAAACCCTATCAAAAGATAGAATCCGGCTCCGGGAAGAACACTCAATAATCAGTGCCCTGTCAGTGCCTTGTAATCAGCAGCGCTAAGCAATTTAGTCAGCTCGCCTGCATCCTTTATTTCCAGTTTTATCATCCAGCCTTTGCCGTAAGGATCTTTATTTACGCTTTCAGGATTGGATTGGAGCTCCGGATTTACGGCCACCACTTTTCCGGAGATAGGCATAAAGAGATCAGAAACGGTTTTAACGGCCTCTACCGTGCCGAAAACAGCTTCATGAGCCAGGTCTTCGCCTTCGGTCTCAATTTCTACATAGACAATATCTCCCAATTCGCTTTGAGCGAAATCAGTTACACCTACAACGGCTGTATTGCCTTCTACCCTTACCCATTCGTGATCTTTTGTGTACTTCAGATTTTCCGGAAAATTCATAGTTGAACAGATTGTCTTGTTATAATTCGGGTAAAGATAAGTTTTAAATAAAAAAAAGAGTCAGATAATGGATGTTTTTTTCGAAACCCAATTATAGGGTAAGACGGAGCGAAATACCGATATGGGTATTGGAAGTAAGGAATGACGTGGAAACAAGTGGATTAGTACGTATATAATCCCAGAACAACCGAACACTCAGTTTATCGCTCAGCATATAGTCAGCCGAGCTTTTTACCGACAGAAGATCCGTTCCGGAGGTAAGCTGGTTATATTCAGGATCCATTTTCCGGATCACTGTCTGGTTATTGCGATAGGAAAAATCTACCTTTATTTTCAGGTCGCTTTTGACCGGTTTTTTCATGTAATTGGGGAAGAGCTTACGTTCCTTCATCTTGAAAGGGTAGCCAAATCCAACGGTAAGCTCCTTTCCGCTGATCTCTGTAACCTGGGTGCTTGTGACACTAAGCGAAACGGTTCTGTCTTTCTTTATCTCCAGCTTCACCAGCAGGTTGTTTTTCATGGTCATATCGGCACCGATAAGCGGGCTGAACTGTTCAGAAAGAGTAACAGAAGGAATCGTGTATTTGGAAAGGAAGTCGCCGGCCGAATTTCGTGTCGTATCGCCAAAACCAGTACCATGCGGGTCGTTAAAGTTAAGATTGCTGTTAAATGACCCCATTGCGTAACTTGACCGGTAAGCATGGGAAAGGGTAAAACTCTTGAAATATTTTTTCATTTTTTCATTTTTCGACAACCCATCGTAAGTAAATCTCCAGTTGGGTTTAGGAACAGAAAGGAAAGGATTGGTCGAGACTCCACTCGCATTTTTTCCGGTATAAGCAGCAAGGAATGCCGGTATCAGGACACTTTGTGATTCAGAGCTGTAACCGTTGTAAAAACCGGTTGTAGGGTTGATGCTTGCACCTATCGGGCTGTTTGGATTCTGGGCCAGACGTTGAGAGATAGTAAACCGGTTGTTCAGGAATTGATGAAAGACATCAGAAGAAAAATCGGAATGGTCATTTTTAAGCGTGGTCCGGATCATAATATAGGACATACTGAAGTTGCCGCTCTCGGAAGGAGTAACACTTGTATAGTCCTGAATAATAGGATCCCATCGGAAATATTCACTCCGGTTATCGGCTTGCTGAATATTGGCATTTAATTCCACCTTAAAGTCGGGGAAAGGTTCCAGGTTCATCCGCCCGTTTAAATTCTTGGTTTGCGTTCGGGCAAATGGATTAAAGAGCGATGCCGTATGTACCAGCCATCCTTGCTCGGCCGCATAAATTCCGTAATGCGCCTGATCTCCGCCAAAGTGATCCTGCTCACCAAACAGGAAACCGAGTCCCGGCCCCTTAAAATTATTATCCATACCCAGGATAGTCGATTCTTTGTTATAGCCAGGCAGAATCGTTCCCCTGTTGGTGGTATAGCTTACCGAAATTGTCTTGATAGCCATTATGGCCCTGGCAGCATATTCTATGATGTCAGGCGGATCCTGTTTCTTGGTCGAGTCGGCCTTTGTTTTTGTTTTTCCACCCGGGCCAGCAGGGGTTACCGGAGGTGTAACAGTAGGTTTAGTAGAAGGCGGAGGCTTGGGTGTTTGACCCGGCGGTTTCTTAGCATTAATCTTTTTGAAATAAGGAATCTTGTTGTACAAATTCACCATATTGCCTTGCCCGTTCCAGGTCCATTGGGAAGAGTTCTGAATCGTATTTCCAAGCGAGTCGGCAGAAAAAGGAGCACGTAACCAGTCATAACTGGTACCATAACGTACCGTAGCCGTTGCAAAATCTAAAATCGGAATTTTGTTGATCGGAATAGCATAATTGATATTCGCCGTCTGGTGATAATGGGTATTACTACCCAGCCCCAGCAGGGAATTCATCATGCTGTCGCGTTTTTGTTGTGTGTCTATAGCTCCTTCAGGTTCCAGAACACGACTTTCATTCAATGCATTAAAGTCAATTTTAAGTGTTTTTGTAAGATCGTATTTCAAATCATAATTGCGGGTAATGTTAAATGTTTTATTGTAAGTAGGCTGAATCGGAATATCGTCGATCCCCGTTGTGTTACGGTTTAAGTTCTCGTTATAGCTACGGTTAATATCCGTAACAAACGACATGCTGGTGATGGTGGTATTAAAGTTGATGTCTTTAATTAAAGCCAGGTATTTGTGTTTATTCAAATACGGATTTTTCCCGAATGGCTTTATGTTTTTTGGTTGTTTGGTGAAGTTGTATGCCAAGCCGCCACGGTAGTTACGCAAAATGCTGTGATCAATAGTTGGAGATCTGTTCAGCACCTCGGAAAAAGAATAGTTGAGTGCAATATTTTCAGGATCGTAAAAACGAGGCTTCTTGGTAGAGCCTTTGGCTCGTTCTTTTTTTACATTGGTAAAGTTGAGACTTCGCCTTTTTGTGAGTGTAAGAATTTCATTTTTGATTTTATTCTGTTCTTCTATGGAAAGATTTTTTACCAGGATATCCGGATCCAGGGGATTATATTGGGGTGTAGAAAGGCTTTCGGCATAACCTACAAACATGGGAATACGCATATTGACTTTGGTAGGAAAGAATTTACCCAATTCAAGCTGGGAAGAAACATCAACTCCTACATCTGTTTCTTTTTGACGGTTACTCACTTTCGAATCAATGCTTCCGAAACCGGGTGTGCTGTAGTTTCCGGCAACGGTAAGAGTTCCAAAGTCGGCCAGTTTGGATGTCATCCGTCCGATGGCAGCCCAACCTCCGCTTTCATCAAATTCGGTAAGTCTTAATTCATCCACCCATATTTCCGCACATTTCGATTGTCCGTCATCAGCCGGTCCGCCGGGATATTTTTTAGGGTTTCTTACCCCAATCATAATTGTACTGAGGGCGGCCAGGTTAGGACTTCCTTTGATGGTAATCGTTCGTCCACCACCTTGCGGATAATGTGCCTCTATAGTAAGGGAAGCTATGCCGGAAGTAATCTGTTCGTTGCGCAACTGTTTGGCCGACTGCAGGTCGGCAAAGGCCAGGTCCAGCAGGTTGGCATCAGGCCATACCGTCGAAGCAGCGGCATCGCCATAACTGCCGGGAGGAGTAACCGTAAGAGGAATAGAATATTCATAATAATTGTCTGTAAAATCGGTTCCTAAACGGATGAAACATTCCAGGTCATTATTTTTCAGAATTGCTCCGTTAGGACCCGCTTCGGCATGGATAAACATATTGATCCTCTTATAGGAACGAACATCCATGGTCACCGTTTTATAAGCAGCCCGCGCATCGCCATCTTTCAGTCCGCATACTTTAAGAGACAGGGATTGTTCGTTCAGCTGAATAATGGTAGCTGTAGCAGCACTTTGCTGACGTACGATACCGGGAGGTAAAACATAATTCACCGGTATGCGGCTTCCGTTTTCTTCAATGTTTACGGCTGCCAGATCAAATGCAGTAATGTTGTCATCATTCGGAATATATTCCCCGGGAGTAAGCAGGGAGTAATTATAACGTCTCCATTCATCTCTTACCAACTCAAGGCGAGCCATACGACAGATGACGGGCTTGTCGCAATTTTTAAAATAAACGCGAATGAAACGGATCGATTTAAAGTCGTCAATCGTACCTACTTTTTTATAATATTCACTTATCGGTATACGAAACTGATACCAGCCAATAGGTCGATTCCTGCCATCAATGGTATTGACTGTTGGCTGTGTATAGTCGGTAATAAAATTTGTTCCCACTTTCGTCGGATTGATATCATTGGCCGTCAGTTTGACATGGTATTCATAGTACGCCTCCGTCTCGCTCAGTGTATTATCATGGTTTACATCTTCTGTATTCGGTATGGTGCTGGCCTGGGTGGAATAGGATTCATTATATCCCCATCTGTTGGCTACTCCGGTAGGAAGGGAGTTACCTTCTGCCCCGTTAAATTTTTTGTAGCGTCCCAATGTCGGCACCTGTTGATTATCATAATCCGTTCCCCGGAAATAGTGGAAGTCATCGGCACTCGGGTCGGAATAAGCGCTATCGGCCGCTCCGCTTCCGGATCCGAAGGCTCTTGTTACTGCCGTTATGTAGGAAGAGTAGAAGGCCCTTTCGTCGGCATCACCCATACAATCAAATCCCACGTCCTGCGCCACACGGGTAGGGTTATCATTTCCAAATGCATTTACCACCACCTGTGCATTCGGAACACGGCCCCAGATAGTTGCATCGTAACTCGAAGGGTCTATAGCTCCTATGCTGGCATTATAAACCAATCCGTTTTCATATTCCTTTCTGGAGTCCCGGAGAATGTCTTCGGAAATATCACCTAAATCAAAATACAGGTCGCCGGTAAGGTTAGGGGCTGTATTATCTACGTTAAAGGGATCCATCATCCAGAACTGGATAAACTGAATATTGGCAGCCTCAAAGTCATTGGTCGTTATCTGACGCATCATACCTCCCCATCTCGACTGAGGATTTTTGAGTGTTCCGTCTGCATTCAGACCCGCCGAGTGAGCCCTTGTGTTGGGCAATACATCAAAGTTGTAAGGTCCGCGTTCATTGGGATAATAAGCCAGGTCCAGTACTCCGATTGGAACCGGCTGACCGGTGGTGCTTTGTTTGTTTGGAAAAATTTCCGTTTCAAAGATCTCCCGTGTAAAGTGATCGGACATCATCGCCTTTGAAATATTGGGTGGGGTTATACTATTTCCCAGACGCATAAACAAGGGGTCAATGGTATACCAGCATAAACGTGCACGGTTAAATCCGACAGCGAGGGATGTGTCGCTTACCAATGTTTCCGGAAACAAGGCCGGGTCGTTTGGGATGGAAGAAATGGACCAGGCACTTTGTTGTTTAAGATCGATAGCCGATTGGGTTCCTTCAAAGTCATCGATATAAGACGTTCCTCCTGCACCAATTGCTTTATTATAACCCGGAATAAGAGCAGCCCATTCTCCCGTGGCATTGATATTCGACATTTCTTTTGTCTGGATAAGCGGTATCTTATCTACAAGACGTGTCAGCCACGGAGCATCCGTACGGTAGTTTACGTTGGTACCAATCATGGTGTTATTGATTGGCTCATCGCCGATATTTACTTTTTGTGTAAGCGGACGTTCCGTCAGATTAAGTACCGTACCGCCGATTGTAAAATCCTTGTTGAATCGGTAGTCCAGATGGGTTCCGATGAGTGACTTGGTTTGAATATTGAACAGCGAGTTACTCTCCAGCGAAATCTTGATAGGTGCACCGGATGACAAAAGTCCTTCGTTGATGATTTTAACGCGGCCCAAAGCATAGTCAACGGTATAGTCCACGTTTTCCGTAAGCGGAACACCACCCGATGTTACCTGAACGGATCCTTGTGGAATATTTACCGCATTCAGACTTATATCATTGGAGGCGGCTCCCTTGTATTGACCCCGGAGTTTAAACCTGTTTAGTTTCTGTATCTGTTGTGCCGCAGTACGTGTTGAATCGTATAACTGAGGGAAAGCATATTTCGCAACCAGATCGGGGGCTGTGGGATCATACATCTTTTGGGCCAGATAATCCCCAAAGGGTTCCGTGACGGGTATTATCACCCGCCCCTTCGCCGCATCAATGGTTACCCCATCGATAAAGTCATAAATACCATCGGGTATAGGGTCCAGGTTGGCATTCAAATGGTCGGCATTTAACACCTGGATAAGAGGTTTGCCACTGATAGGACCTTCCGGGATATAACGGATATCCGTGGCGGTAGCCGGGTTGTTGTAAATAATATCGCAAACGAAATTCTGAGGGTTAACCTGATAAGCTCCGATGGAATAAATGTTTTTCATCATCAGATTCCAAAGGAGGGTATCGGAGTGTGGGCTTACGTTGGTGCTCTTAAGCATTTTTACAAACAGCACATTATCGCCAGAGATACCGTCGTCGGAAAATTCACCAACCTGATAAATAGCATTGCCAATAGTATACTGGTAGGCTACGGCCAGTACTTCATCATAGTTTAATGCAGCATTCAGGGAAATGTATCCAAGCCGTTTGTTGATGGTAAAATCGTTGGGACCCAGTTTCTTTGAAAACTGCACTTTTTCATAATCCGAAGTAGGCTGGAAATTATAAGTAGGGGTAGCCAGTGAGGCTAACGTATTGGTTACGTTATTGATATTTCTCAGCGTGTTGCTGGTAGTAATACTGGGCAGGGGATAGGCTTGATTTACCAATTTAAAATAAAGGGAGTTGGCATTGTTGGCCGGGTTGGAGCCGGCAGGTTGGCTGAGGGTAACAAATGATTTTGTAGGTTGTCTCAGACGGGTTTCTCCCAGATCGGTAAGCGCAAGAATATTACGGGTATTGTCTGTAGTACTTGTTTTGTTGGTTACCCAAACCTCCACACGGGTAATGTTGATTTGAGAATTTACTACCGGAAGATTAGCCAGTGCCGTATTATACTGATCGCGGAAATAAGTGGACAGGAAAAAGTGTTTGTTCGCATCGTAATTGTCACCGGTTATTTCAAAATTCGTAATCTGCGCTCCACCGGTCACGTTTACTTCCGACTTCTTACCTTTTTCCTGGGATAAAACAGTTGTTGCCGTAAGACGTCCGAATTGTAAAGTAGCCTTCACCCCAAAAAGTGTCTGACTACCTGTAATAAGCGTACTTGTTAAGGGGAGACTCACATTACCCGCTTCTATCTTCTTGATGATTTCATCTTCATACCCCGTATACTCGAGTTTCATCTGATTCTCAAAATCGAAGGTAGCTTCTGTATTATAGTTGGTGGTGAGTTTCAGCTTATCCCCGATTTTTCCCACTACGTTGAGCTGGATCTTTTCATTAAAATCAAATGTGGTGATTCTTCTTTGTTTGACAGGTAGTGCCGGATTGTCTGTCCGGTTAATATTGGCGCCGAAAATCAGTTCAGCCGATCCCTGAGGGCGGATGTCGACGGTATTTCCTCCAAAAATCCGGTCAAAAAAGATGTTGTTGATTTTAATAGGAGGGATAAGACTCTTATCCGACTTTTTTGCGCTCAGGGCATCTGCATGGACTTTTTGTTTCCAGTAATCCTTGAGCGATTTACGCATACTGTAATCAATGTATTCATCATACGTCATATAAGTTGGTTCCCGGTAATTGAGATCGCCCAGCTTCTGATTTACATTAAAAATATTGGAATCCGGATCGTAGACTACCTGTGTCTTGATATTGGAAGGATCATGTAGCTTAAGACCCTTGTTATTGTTAAAATACATAGGGTCTTTCCAGCTTTGGTCGCTATAAGGGAAAGGAAGCTTTACATCCGGGGTATCGGGGGCAGTGGGATGCTGGACGAGGTAATCAGATGGGTTTGTATAGGATACGGAAGGGCCGACCTTTGCAGTAGTGATGAAGACCACCGACAGCAAGGCCAGGGAAATAGCTCCCAGTAAGGTGTATTTAAATGCCTTATACAAGTATAAAAACTATAAATATTTGAGAGCCTGCTTGATAAGGTATTCAACCGAAATCACATTTCCTTCCGCTTTATACACTTGGTTGACAGCCTTTTCAGCGGCTGCCTTCACAAAACCTAGCATGACCAGAGCAGATAACGCCTCGTTTCTGGTTTTATTGTCCGAAACAGCCATTTTTTCAGCAAAAGGTTCTGATTTTCCGAGCTTTCCCTTCAAATCCACAATAATTCGCTGGGCTGTCTTTTCTCCTATCCCTTTAACACTTTTCAATAGCATCACATCTCCGCCAGCTATAGCCCTTTGTATATCATCGGCAGATAGGGAGGAGAGCATCAGCATAGCACTGTTTCCACCTACCCCTGAAACGGAAATCAGCGAGCGGAACAGGAATCGCTCTTCCCGGTCATGGAAGCCATAAAACCGGGGCATATCTTCCCTTACAAAAACATGTTCGGTAAAGAGTTTGCAATTAGCACCGGGCTGCAGTTTAGAGGAGGTATTAAGGGAAATATTCATAACATACCCAACGCCTCCGCATGCAATTACCACATACGTCGGAGTCTTCTCTACCAGTAATCCTTCAATATAATCAATCATAAAAACGATCTGTTATAAAACAGGGGACTCATATCTGTTATCTTTTCGATTGAGCATCCACTACGGCAATGGTTACCATGTTTACGATTTCCCTTACTGAACTTCCCAGCTGAAGAATATGAACTGGTTTTTTCATACCAATGAGTACTGGGCCAATAGCTTCAGCCCCACCCATTTCCTGCATCATTTTGTACGCTATATTACCCGATGCAAGGTTCGGGAAAATGAGGGTGTTTACCTTTTTGTCTACCAGGTCGCTGAACGGAAATTGCTCTTTCAGCAGGTCATTATTAAGTGCAAAATTGGCTTGCATCTCTCCATCTACAATCATTCCAGGATAATCGCGATGCAGAATAGCGACGGCATCCCTTACTTTATTCGGTACATCCCCTTCGGAAGATCCAAAATTGGAATAAGACAGGAGTGCCACCCTTGGAACAATATTAAACTGTTTAATAGTACTGGCTGTAAGGACGGTAATATCAACCAGGTCTTGTGCCGATGGATCCACATTCATCGTGGTATCGGCAAAAAAGAAAGGTCCCTGTTTGGTAATCATCAGATACATACCGGCAACTCTTCTCACACCTTCCTGAACACCGATGATTTCCAGAGCTGGCCTGATCGGAGCTCCGTATCTGCGTGTGAGTCCGGATATCATGGCATCTGCTGCACCTGTTTCAACCATCATTGCGCCAAAATAATTGCGCTCCCTCATTATTTTACGAGCTTCATAAAGGGTGTATCCCCTGCGTTTGCGTTTGTTGAACAAGATATCGCCATAAGCATAACGTCTCTCTTCTTCCTCTTTGCTCCGTGGATCAATGATAGGAATATCCTGAAGATCCAGGTGATTCTCTTCAATCAGACGGGTAATCTTCTCCCTATCGCCCAATAAAATTGGTTTGGCAATGCCTTCCTCTTTTACCTGCATAGCCGCTTTCAGAATTTTGTAATGATCGGCTTCTGCAAAAACAACCCGTTTGGGATTTGATTTGGCTTTATTGGTGATACCGCGTATGAGTTTGTTGTCGAGACCTAAACGATTGCTCAGCTCCGATTTGTAAGCATCCCAGTCTGTAATTTTTTTCTGCGCCACACCCGAATCCATGGCTGCTTTGGCCACAGCCGGCGATACAGTACTGATAAGCCTGGAATCGATAGGTTTAGGGATGATATATTCAGGGCCAAAACTCAGGTTCTTGATGGCATAAGCCAGGTTTACCGAATCAGGAACGGGTTCTTTGGCCAGGCTTGCAATAGCATATACTGCGGCCAGTTTCATGGCTTCATTAATCTGTGTAGCTCTTACATCCAGCGCCCCGCGAAAAATGAAAGGAAAGCCCAGTACATTGTTTACCTGGTTTGGATTGTCAGAGCGCCCGGTAGCCATAATAATATCGGTACGTGCAGCCATGGCTTCTTCATAAGGAATCTCCGGATCGGGGTTGGCCAGGGCAAAAACAATGGGGTTGGAAGCCATGGATTTTACCATTTCGGCATTCACGATATTACCTTTTGAAAGACCAACAAATACATCGGCTCCCTTCATTGCTTCCACCAGGTTATGAATACCTTTTACTTTGGATGCAAAAAAACGTTTATGTTCATCAAGGTCGTCACGTTCGTCCAGTAAAGGGCCTTTACTGTCGAGCATGAGGATATTTTCCTTTTTTGCACCAACAGCAATATACAGTTTGGCACAGGAAATAGCCGAAGCCCCGGCTCCGTTTACCACAATTTTTACTTTGGAAATGTCTTTGCCGGCCACTTCACAAGCATTAATCAGGGCTGCGGAAGAAATGATGGCAGTACCATGCTGATCGTCGTGCATGAGCGGAATGTTCAACTCCTCTTTCAGCCGGCGTTCTATTTCAAAACATTCAGGGGCCTTAATATCTTCCAGATTAATACCTCCGAATGTGGGAGCAATGGCTTTTACGGTATTGACAAACAGATCAACATCTTCGGCATCCACTTCTATATCAAATACATCAATATCGGCGAAGATCTTGAAAAGGAGACCCTTCCCTTCCATCACCGGTTTGCCTGCCAAAGCGCCAATATTACCCAGGCCCAGCACAGCCGTTCCATTAGAGATTACAGCCACCAGATTTCCTTTGGCCGTATACTTATAGGCATCTTCGGGGTTGGCTTCGATTTTCAGACAGGGTTCTGCTACCCCCGGAGAATAAGCGAGACTTAAGTCGCGTTGGGAACTATAAGGTTTTGTTGGAACAACTTCTATTTTGCCCGGTCTTCCTTGTGAGTGGTAATCCAGAGCATCCTGTTTACGGAATTTAGCCATACCATTTGTTTGTAGGAAGGCGAAGATAATAATTTTTGTCCCCCGGTATTTGTTACTCATCTAAATTCAGGGAAAAGGGTTTGAGGGTAATGAAATAATCTGTAAAATTGCAGGCTTTATTAAAAGCTTTAATCATTGCAGGCGGAACGCGTTCATATCATCGAAAAACCAACCCATACTACGAGTAAATTCGCTGATTATGCCGCTTTTATCAAATTGCGGCTATCGGCTCTGGTGGTATTCTCTGCTGCCATCTCTTTTGTTATTGGTTCACATCTCTCTTATCCTGATGCAGCACTTAACTGGCAAAAACTATGTTGGCTTGTTTTAGGCGGATTTCTGGTAACAGGATCCTCCAACGGGTTTAACCAGTTGATAGAGCGCGATCTGGATAAACTCATGACACGTACTCAAAACCGTCCTCTGCCCCAGGGCCGGATGAGTATACAGGAAGCCCTTATCCTGGCTTCTGTTACCGGTATTGCCGGAGTTTGCATCCTTTGGTATTTTATGAATCCGCTTTCGGGTATATTGGGTTTTATTGCATTGCTTTTGTATACCTTGGTTTATACCCCTCTCAAGCGAAAAACACCTTTTGCCGTTTTTGTTGGCGCTTTTCCGGGAGCTATCCCTCCCATGCTCGGTTATGTTGCGTCTACCAGTGGTAACGGACATATCGGGCTGCAGGCTCTGGTGCTTTTTGCCGTACAGTTTATCTGGCAGTTTCCACACTTCTGGGCTATTGCCTGGGTGGTGGATGATGATTACCGTAAAGCAGGATTTCGTATGCTGCCATCCGGTGAACGGGATAAGGCAACAGCCTTTCAGGTGTTGGTTTATACCTTGTTTTTAATCCCTATCAGTCTTTTTCCGGTTTTTTTCAGGATGTGCGGCTCCGTTTCAGCAGTTATTATATTAATAGCCGGGATAGCTTTTTGCTACCAGGCATATAAGTTATTCAAAACCTGCACCATACAGTCGGCACAACAGCTGATGTTTGGCTCTTTTTTCTACCTGCCGGTGGTTCAGCTGGCTATTTTACTCGGAAAATAAATGATTGCAATGACCAGTGAATCAAGTATTTCAGAAGAGCAACTTAACAAAGAGAAAGCCGGCCGTATGCTTATGTGGCTGGGAATTGCCGCCATGGTTATTTTCTTCGGAGGACTCACCAGCGCTTACATTGTAAGGATGAATGGAGGCAACTGGAAAGACATTCGCCTGCCCTATGAATTTTATATCAGTACAGCACTGATTCTGTTCAGCAGCCTGACTATGAATATGGCAATTGCTGGTGTTAAAAAAGGGCGCTCCGGTACTGCATTGCTAAGTCTGACCTTGCTGCTGGGCTGTGGTTTTGCACTTTTTCAGTTTCTGGGTTGGAGAGATCTCACCCATTCAGGGATCTATTTTACCGGTAAACAAAGCATTGCTTCCGGACAGTATTTATATGTGCTTACCTGGGCGCATCTGATGCACCTGGTAGGCGGAATTATTTCCCTTATCTGGGTCAGCATCCGGTCTTCACAAGGGGAGTACAGCCCTTCAAATTACAATGGATTAAGAATTTCCAGTATTTTCTGGCACTTTCTCGACTTTTTATGGGTTTATTTATTCTTATTTCTATTATTTATCAGATATCTTGCATAAGACCCTCTATAATTAAAAAATTATTGTTAAAATTGTCCGCTAATCATTAAAATTTCGATCGTATGTCAGACCATGAATCGTCGGCCGAGTATCCGGCACACTGGGGAGGGGGCGTATCACCACTTAAAGTCAGTTATGGTAAGCTGTTTATGTGGTTTTTCCTTATTTCGGATGCACTTACATTTTCCGCTTTCCTGAGTGCCTATGGCTTTATGCGCCATAAATTTGCAGGCGAATGGCCCATACCTTCTGAGGTATTCCATCACTTCCCGTTTATTCATAAAGAACTTCCGCTGGCCTATGTAGGTTTCATGACATTTGTTCTTATCATGTCATCCGTTACTATGGTATTGGCTGTGGAAGCAGGACATCGTAAAAACAAGAAACAGGTTCTCATCTGGATGTTTTTAACCATTATCGGAGGTTTCACCTTCGTAGGTTCCCAGGCCTGGGAGTGGTTTCACTTTATCACCGGTACTGAAGCAGGACACTATAAAGACCTGATTATAGACGGGGTTTTACAAAAGCATCAACTGGTTCATGGAGCCAATCTTACCTATAACGAATATGGTAATTCCCTTTTCGGAGCATTCTTTTTCTTTATCACAGGCTTTCACGGATTTCACGTATTCAGCGGTGTGATTATCAATATTACCATCTTTATTATGGTAGCCAGAGGTATCATGGAAAAACGCGGACATTATGAAATGGTTGAAAAAGTAGGTCTGTACTGGCACTTTGTAGATTTGGTATGGGTATTCGTATTCACCTTTTTCTATCTTCTCTAAGCGACAAACATTTTTAAAACGATAGCATATGGAATTCCACGACGATTTTCCCCAATACGAATTCAGGGATCAGCATGGTGAAGCAGAAGGTAAGACACAACGCCGCAGACTCTGGAACGTGTTCTGGATCATGCTGGGGGTAACAATCTTTGAGCTTTGTCTGGGTTATTATGCCGCCACCAAAGGAGTAGATAAAACAGTACTCAAAGTGGTCTTCATTTCCCTTACCATTGTAAAAGCCTATTACATCGTGTATGCATTTATGCACCTGGGTCATGAAGTAAAAGCCATGAAATGGATCATTATCGGTCCCTATACCGGCTTTATCCTGTATCTCGTGTTTATGTGTACCGTAACGGAAGGTACGTATGCAAAGGCTCATCGTATTTCTCCTCCGGATACTAAATATGAAGCACCGAAAGAAGGCGCTTCTGAAGCAACCGAAGCTCCGAAAGAAAAAGAAGCAGAACATTAAAAGCATAGAAAGATCCGCCAAGTGCGGATCTTTATTTATCCCACCATTTATACCGTCCCTTCCCGGACGATCAACATGAGAAGAGGAATCACCTTATTAACGGTACTGTTGTTGCCGATCACGATCTACCTCATTTTCGCGGTTAGCACCATTCATTATGTACGGGTTCCGCATTACGGACCGCGTAGCGCCAGAATGATTATGAAGGATGGGAAAGAGAAGAGAGACAGTGTGTATTATAGTGTGGACGATCCGAAAGATGGGTTAACGCCCATGTTCATTGCTCTTTTCATTCACCCCGATTCGGTCAAAAATAATTATAACGCAGCCGCCCTCAAAGCCTATTATAAGGTGAACAAAGGAGAGCTGGACACCCTGCATTTTATTTTTTTCTACCCTTGTGGAGGTGATTCATGTAAAATGCACCCCGATTTTTCTGACAGCATGAGCATCAAAAAGGAACAGTGCAAGACGATCTGTTCAGGACCGGAAGATTTCAAATCCTCTAAGAACAAACTTTTTATCTCCGAAGCCGGTAAGAAAGATGCCTGGAAAACAGATGCTGATATGGTACTGGTAGATAGTCACGGATACATACGCGGCTACTACGACGGGCGCTACGCACCTGAAATTACGCGTATGATAGAAGACATCAAGCACATCAAATTCCACGATGAGGCGGCGTCTATGGAAGAAAAGAATACTCCCCACCAAAAAGGACATTGACAGGGTTGGTGAAAGCAATGGCCAGAGACAATAACGGGCCTTATTTTTTACTGCCTCCTGCTGCTGCCTCCTGCCGCTGTTTTCTTCGGAACGACCACTCGAAGATAAATTCCGCAACCGTATCACCCTGTTCATCTTTTCCTATTGAAGTTGCATGTATCGTTACACCTTCTCCTGTACGTTGTGTTTCCTCAATGGCATCGGCAATCTTTTTTCCATCCAGGCTGGTGAAATAAATGCGACCCACCGCTTTTTTGCCAAAGCTTGCTTTCATGCCGGTAACCAGCATTGATACTTTAGGGTCGGCACCATATACATACATCATGGCCAGCACTCCGGTACTTGCTTCGGCAGCCATGGCCTGGCAGGCGAAATAGATGGAGCGAAATGGATTCTTGTTCAGATAGCCGAGTTTTAATGTGGTGAGGGCATGCTCCTCATCCACCTCTTTCACCCGGATACCGGCAAGCAACAGCATTGGAATATCTTTCAGGGAGAATAAACGGAATAATACCGGATGTGTAACCTGACGGATGAATTTGCCCTTTTTGTTCATGTGCCGAAGATAAATTATTAATTTTGTTTTCTCAGAATCGAAATCATAATCCGAATCCTATGTTGTATGTGAAGCGTTCCAGTTTGCCCAATTCCGGAAAAGGGTTGTTTACCAAAGCACCTATCAAACGGGGAGAAGTTGTTATCGAATATTTAGGAGAGTGTATACCCTGGTCGGAATGTCTTAAACGGGAAGAAAAAGGGAAAGGCGGTTACTTTATGTATGTAACCAAGGATCATTGTATTGATGCCCGCCCCACTACCAATTATATGGCCCGTTATGCCAATGATGCCAAAGGATTTACCAAGAAGGCCGGAGTTAAGAACAACTCATTCTATGAAATGCGTGGCAAAAGAGTGTTTATTGTGGCCCGCAAATTTATTCCGGAAGGATCGGAAATCCTGGTAGGGTATGGCAAAGAGTATTGGGATATGATGAAGGAAGCGATAAAAAAACAAAAGAAGAAATCGGTGATGAAGAAACACGCCGGGAGGAAAACGAAGTTTAAACAGAATTAAGCAGCCCCTCGTCCTGCTCCGCCCCAGGCGGATTAGAATGTTATCCAAATAAAATCCCGAATACTTCCTCTACTTTCCCTACAGGGTGGATTTTGATTTTATACGATTTCTGATCCACACCCTTTGTATTGTACCTGGAGATAAAGATCTGTTCATAGCCCAGCTTTTCGGCTTCCGAAAGCCGCTGATCTATCCTGTTCACGGGACGGATTTCGCCCGACAGCCCGACTTCGGCAGAGAAACATGTTTTCTGAGGGATCGGGATATCGGCATTGGAAGAAAGTACGGCGCATACTACCGCAAGATCAACAGCAGGATCTTCCACCTTGATTCCTCCTGTAATATTTAAAAATACATCCTTAGCTGCCAGCCTGAAACCGCAACGTTTTTCCAGAACCGCGAGCAACATGCTGAGGCGGCGCAAATCAAACCCCGTAGAGGATCGCTGTGGAGTGCCATATGCTGCAGAGCTTACCAGGGCCTGTGTTTCAATCAGCAAGGGGCGCATCCCTTCCATAGTAGCTGCAATGGCTATACCACTTACAGGTTCATCCCTGCTCGTAACCAGAATTTCCGAAGGGTTGCTTACTTCTCTCAACCCGCTGCCTTGCATTTCATATATCCCCAATTCATTGGTAGGGCCAAACCGATTTTTGGTGGTACGAAGCAAACGATATACATGATTCCGGTCGCCTTCAAACTGCAATACCGTATCCACCATATGCTCCAATACTTTGGGGCCGGCAAGACTTCCGTCTTTTGTAATATGCCCGATCAAAAAAACCGGAGTGCCGCTTTCTTTGGCATAACGAAGCAGTTCCGCAGCACATTCCCTGATTTGAGAAACACTCCCGGGTGATGATTCGATATGAGACGTATGGAGGGTCTGTATGGAGTCGATGATCAGCAGGGTGGGTTGCAGGGCTTCTATTTGTTGAAATATCTGCTGCGTGTTGGTTTCTGTCAGGATATGACAATCGGCACCTTCCATTCCAATCCGCTCTGCACGCATACGTATTTGCTGCTCGCTTTCCTCCCCGGATACATACAATACTTTCATTTTCCTTACTCTTAAAGCAACCTGCAACATAAGAGTGGATTTGCCAATACCGGGTTCTCCTCCAAACAGGATAAGAGAACCAGGAACAATACCATTGCCCAGCACCCTGTTGAGTTCTTTATCTCCTATATCGTAGCGATGATCGGTATTCAGACTTATTTCCTGTACCGGCTGAGGTTTGGAGACTCTTCTGGAAGTGGATTGTATCCCGGGAGTTTTCGCATCATCACTTTTCTGAACAATTTCTTCCACATAGGTATTCCATTCTCCGCAGGATGGGCATTTGCCTATCCACTTGGCGCTTTGTGCTCCGCAATTCTGACAGAAAAAGGTGGATCGTGTTTTAGCCATTGGCGTAAAAGTAAATAAAAACAGTGGGCAGTTATCAGTGTTCAATCAGCAAAAAAAGAAAGAAAATGTTTATGCCAATTGCTCATTGCCAACTGCCCGCTAACTAATGCCGCTTTTTTGTAATCCGGTAAATAAAACAGGTCTGACTTTTATTCACCGGGTTCAGAAAATGAAGAATCTCATCGAGTAATCCCTGATGAATAATTGTTTCCGGTTCTATTTCCCCATAGCAGTCCCTGAAATGTTTTACCCGTTCATCTATCCGGTCATCTTCCTGAAACAAAACATAGTTGGGTTGAATACTATCCGCATTTCCATTGGTGTATTTAATAACCGAGTCGCACGTGATTTTAGATGTAATGTAATAAACCGTTTTTGGCCATTTGTTCAGGTAGTACATGGGCGGCATTACTGCATCATCCTGAGGACTGGCTTCAATGATAAATGTTTTCACATCCCCTTTTTTGGAAAGGTATACCATGCTTTCTACGCGGTCGCGTTTGGAATAAGAAAGCGAAATAAAAATAAGGGGTATGGTATTGAGACACCAGAAAAAGATCCAGCAACCTCTGAGCAATCCGGATCTTTTTTTCCAAAAAGCAGAAGCGGCAACAAATTCATGCCATCCGATCATTCCTCCCATTACAATAAAAGGGATAACAGGCAGAATAAATCGTTCCTGTTTATTGGGGAAGTAGGAATGGAAAGCAAAAAACAGGAAAGAGGGCAGGAACAGGAGGAGGTGTGTTTTCCATTTGCGTGCAAAACCGAAGAGGAGGAACAGGCTTATGGGTGGAACCAGTATACCGCCCAATACCGTAAAGTACATATACCAGGGCTGAGTCTGGAAATTGTATTTATTGGCGATATTGTATTTGATGTATTCAAAGAACTCGGCAAAAGGTTTTTTCCAAACATAGTAATCAATGAGTCCTTGGGAGATGCAGGCAAAGAATAGGGTTCCGAGGGTAAACCATACCGCTGCCCACCACCGTTTTTGAAATAATAATACCAGCCCGAAGCCTGCAATGAAAAAGAGTGATTGAAAACGAATGGCAAAGGCAGCTCCCGCTGCGAGCCCGGCGAAGAGATAAAATTTATTTTTGTCTTCATCGCCGCCCCGAATAATCATCCAGGTGGCATAGAGGAGAAAAGGAATACAAACCATTTCCACCAGGTTGCGTACACTGAGCATAGGCATGAACCAATACAGGGAAAGCAAGATGCCTGCCATACGGGCTGTATGCTTGCCTGCATAACGGAATGTGATACGATAGCCCAGGGTAATGATAAACAAAGAAAAAAGAGCGTGGAACAAACGGACAAAATACATTTTGCCCTGTGGGTCGTGAAAGTGCAGCAGATTGCAAAAAGCAAAAAACAGATAGTGTATGCCGGTATAAAACAAGTTATGCCCTCCAGGCTGTGTGGTACCCGATCCCGGTAGCCAGTTGTTGTAATCGGTCCCGTCGGCCCAGCTTTGACCGGCTTCTATAATCAGAAAATGATCGTCAAAAAAACCGAATCCTTTCGAGAAAACGACAGCCAGCAGACGCAGGAAAAGCCCGGCACCAAGAATTAATAAAAGGGGCTTCTCGTCCCAGTATTTGCGTAGTTGTTGGAGCATGCTGTTTTATTCCAATGATGAAAGACGCGAATCCTTGTCATTCTGAGGCGGCCTGTGGCTGAAACGGGTGTTTGCCACTGCACCAACACTTACCGCCCCAAAGTTGCTCAGAATGACAAATGAGTCAATTAACTGTTTTTAATCTTTTGCTCTATCCCCGAAGTCGAAAACCCTTCCAGAAAAGGAATCAGTTTTACCACTCCGCCCTTTGCCTGAACAATATCATGTCCAGCAATTTGTTCCACTTTGTAATCGCTTCCTTTTACCAATACATCAGGTTGAACAAGTTTGATGAGTTCATAGGGGGTGTCTTCATCAAACAGGATCACTGCACTTACAAAATGCAGAGAGGCCAGTATAAGGGCCCTGGATGTTTCATCCTGCAGTGGACGGGAAGCTCCCTTCTTAAGTTTTTTGACACTCTGATCGGAATTGAGACCTATTACCAGAATATTTCCGCAATCGGCAGCTTTGCTGAGGTAGTCGATATGCCCCCTATGCAGAATATCGAAACAGCCATTGGTAAAGACAATTTTTTTTCCGTGAAATCTCCAGAAAAGTAAATGCTGTGCAAGACTTTCACGGTTATAGATACGGCTCTTTATGACATCAAGCTGGGTTGGGATCGGGGCTGCCATTTTCTTCTTTATTTAAGATGGGAAGGAGAATAAGAGAGAGCAGCCCGGCAGCCAGGATAAAAAGAAACTGAGAGGTCCACACAATCCATGGGAACGCATTGGCTACCGGTTCGCTGATAGCAAAGAGCAGCATGACCTGAGTTACAATAACCTGATAAAGTCCTATACCTCCTGGAGTGAATACTACACCCAGGGTTCCGAGGGCAAAGATGGGGAGACCGATGCTAAGGCCCAGGCCGGCTGTTTCGGGCAGGGCCTGAAAGCAAAGCTGAAGACTGAAGTAATAACTTACCCAGATAAAAATAGAATGACCTGCAAAAGCCCAGGGGTTGCGGATGTTTTTTACGGTTTTCAGTCCTTCATAAAAACCGGAGAGAAAGCCAATCAGTTTGCTCATGATTCCTTTGCCGGATTTTTTACGAAGACGAAGAAAATACCAGAAACCACCGGCCAGCAAAAGGAGTACTAATATACTGGGTAAAGGATGTGCGCTTATCATATCCCATTTTGCAGCTATTTTATCCAGTACGTATTCATGTGCCAGTCCGTTTATTTTCTGAAACTGAAGAAAGAAGGTGATCAGAAAGACAAGCATAAGACACAATACATCCACTAATCGTTCGGCTACCACGGTGCCGAATGATTCTGTAAAAGGGATCTTTCCATAGCGGTTCAGAATGCCGCAGCGGGAGGCTTCGCCTAAGCGAGGGATAGGAGCATAGTTGGCCATATAACCTACCATAACGGCGAAGAATGTATTGCTTAGTTTCGGGTGGTGGCCCATGGCTTCCAGCATGGATTTCCATCGCATGGCCCGGCTAAGATGGCTCAGGATTCCTACCAGAAGAGACAGTGCTACCCAGGAATAACGGGCATTTACAAATGAACTTTGCATTTTGGCTCTCTTGTCGGCATCCAGATCTTTCAAGGCAAACCACACAAGAAAGAGCCCCAGAGCCACAAAAATTCCAATTTTAAGAGCCGTGAGCAGCTTTTTATTCACGGAATCAGGATTTTAACTTATTGGAAACTGCATCCGGAAATACGACCCAGGGACGGAATGTCTTGGCTTTTTCGAAATCCATATGAGCATAAGAAATGATAATCACCAGGTCGTGGAGGCTCACCTTGAGTGCTGCAGGACCATTCAGACAAATGACACCGGAGCCTCTTTCACCTTTGATCACATACGTAATAAGGCGTTCTCCATTGCGAAGGTTGAGTACATGTACTTGTTCGTTTTCAATCAGATGGACAGCATCCATCAGATCTTCATCGATGGTGATGCTTCCGATATAATCCAGATTCGCCTCCGTTACATGTACCCGGTGGATCTTCGATTTTAGTACAGTGATTTCCATGGGGGTCAAAGGTAACAAGGATTATTTGAGAATCATATTATCTATCAGTCTCACTTTACCCAGTTTTAAAGCAACGCAAGCTACTATGGATGGCGCATCATTCATACTTTTTACCGGTAAAAGAGTAGCTGCATCTGCAATCTGAAAGTATTCGAGTTTCATGCCAGGGGCATTTCCAAGCTTTTCCCGGCCATATTCCTGAAGACTGTCCAGGGGCTGACATAAAGCCATTTCTTTTACTTCAGAAAGGGTTTTATAAATCAGGGGAGCTTTTTTCCGGTCTTCCGGAGTTAGTAACACATTTCTGGAGCTCATAGCCAGGCCGTCGGGTTCGCGAAGGGTGGGGCAGGCAATAATAGCGGTGGTATATCCCAGCTGTTTAACCATTGCACGTATTACAGCTACCTGCTGAAAGTCTTTCTGTCCGAAATAGCTTCTGGTAGGGTTCACACAGTCAAACAGTTTGCTGACAATCTGTATAACCCCTTCAAAATGCCCCGGACGTTGTTGAGCTTCCATGACATGAGCCAGGGCTCCCAGATCCACTTTCTTATGGGTGGATACAAAAGGGTCCTTACCCGGATACATCTCTTCGGTTTTTGGCATAAAAAGCAGGTCGCAACCGGCTTTTTGGAGCAAATCCATATCCTTTTCCGGTGTCCGGGGATATTTTTCAAGATCCTGAGGATCATTGAATTGTGTTGGATTTACGAAAATGCTGCAGATAACAGCGGCGTTCTCTTCTTTGGCACGTTTAATGAGTGATATATGCCCGGGATGGAGGGCTCCCATAGTGGGAACAAACCCAATTTCCAGCTTTTTTTCTCGAATTCCAGCCAGTTTTAGCTTGAGTTCAGGTATAGTTTCAAGGGTTATCATACCGGCTTTTCGGGCTTTTTTAGGAAAAGGAGGTTAAACTCGTCGAATTTACATATTCATAGGATAAAATGGCAAAAAAAATTGATAAGTATGAACAAAGCAATTGTTAAAAACTTGAAACTTCGGGAAAATTTGCTTAATTTTGTATTCGATTTGAAAATCTACAATTCAATGCTCATGAGAATACCGGCACCATCCTCTTTTCCCTTTCAGAAAAGCCGGCAGATTCCAGAGAATTTCTAACCTAATCCAACTCTTATGAAAAAGGCACGCATTCTATTTGTTTCGCAGGAGATCACCCCTTATCTGGAGGAAACCCCCATGGGTCATATGGGTCGTTACCTTCCACAGGGTATACAGGAAAAAGGAAAGGAGATCAGAACATTCATGCCTCGCTACGGTTGTATCAACGAACGCAGAAATCAACTTCATGAAGTCATCCGTCTTTCCGGAATGAATCTTATTATCAGTGATACCGATCACCCGCTTATCATTAAAGTTGCTTCTATACAGAGTGCCCGTATGCAGGTTTATTTTATCGATAACGAAGAATATTTTCAACGGAAATTCATTCTGACCGATAAAAACGGAAAACATTTTAGTGATAATGACGAACGGGCTATCTTTTTCTGCCGTGGTGTCATAGAAACGGTAAAGAAACTTGGCTGGGCACCTGATATCGTCCATTGCCATGGCTGGATGTCATCCCTGATGCCTATTTATCTTAAACGTTCTTTTGCCGATAATCCGCTGTTTGCAGATACCAAGGTGGTCTATTCTGTTTATGACGACGAATTTGCAAATCCTTTCGATAAAGATTTCGCAAAGAAAATGATGTTTGATGGAATTGAGAAAGGTGATCTGGATCATCTGAAAACCCCTACCTTTGTCAACCTGACCAAGCATGCCATCCAGTTTTCTGATGCAGTCATCATAGGCAGTCAAAAAATTAATCCGGAAATTACCAAGCATTTGAAAAAGCTTGACAAACCGGTTCTTCCTTTCCATGATAAGGATGATTATATTGATGCCTATAATGAGTTCTATGAAGAAGTGCTGGAGCTGGAGCCTATGCTGGCTGATTGATTATTCTATGAAAAAAATAACATGTAAGTCAAAAATTTTGCGGGTACTTGTACCCGCTAAATTTTTTTTAGGTCTCCTCACTTTTTGTGCCCTGGGACTTTTTTCTTGTAAAAAAGATACCAATCTTGGAATCACTACCCAGCCTGGGGCGGATTTGCTGAATGTAAAAGCTTCAGATACCACCACCATGATTGCATGGACCCGGAAAGAGGATTCTCTTCCTACAACGGGTCCGCTTACCCAGTATGCATTGGGCAGCTACTGGGATCCCGTATTCGGAAAATCAAATGCATCTATCTATGCCCAGTTTCTGATTCACGCTTCGGATATCAATCTCAATTTCTGCACCAGCGGAAATCCTGCTTTGGTTACCTGCGACTCGATTGTCATGACGCTGTCCTATCTCAGCACGTTGTATGGCGATAGTACAACCCCTCAGACGTTACGCGTTTATCAGATGCAAAGTTTGCTTACCAATATCGGGAAAACCTATTTATCGGATACCACAATTTCTATTGCTCCTGTACCCGTAGGTGTGAAAACGTTTTATCCTACCCCCAGAACAGCCAGTATATTGCTGGGGCACCGAGTTGGAACCCATGTTCGTATTCCCATCGATAAGACTTTAGGGCAGATGATTCTGAATCAGTCTAATCAATACACACTTCAAAACAATACCAATTTCCTTAATATGTTCAAGGGCTTTTATATTCGTGCAGAAGCCCCGCTCACAGCTCCCGGAAAAGGTGCTATCCTTTATTTGCCAATGACCGATACGCTGACGCATCTGACATTATACTACAAAAACGGAAACCTTCCCGGACTTACCGGTGATTCGCTCAACTATAGTTTTGAAGTGAATGCATGGTCTACTATTTTCCCTCACTTTGAACATGATTATTCCGGTGCCGATCCCAAATTACAGAGCGAACTGGCGGCTGCAAAGAATGCCACTCAGCCCATATATCCGACCTGGTATCCTTCTGTTCATCCTCCGTCTGAAGATCTGCTCTTTGTTTCCAGTCTTTCCGGAACCAAGGTCAAGATTGATTTTCCGTATATCATGAACTGGATTAAAAATGGCCCTATCTCAGTAAACAGGGCGGAACTGACACTGAAAATTATTGCCAATTTGCCAGGAGCAAATCCAACGTATGCTCCCGTTGGTCAGCTGGCCCTGGTCAATATCGATTCATTAGGACATGAAACAACGATGGTTGATTATCTGGAAGGAACGGATTATTTCGGAGGGGTGCTGGATGCGACAAACAATCAATATGTCTTTCATATAGACCGTTATATACAACAGGTGCTTCTTGGGAAACAACGAAATACGGGATTGTATCTGGTATCTACCAGCTCGTCGAGTGAGGCAAATCGGGTGATTCTCGGAGGGCCTACCAATCCATCCGGCTTTAAAATGCGTATGATGATGAATTATACACGTATTCACTAATCTCTTCTATCATGTGTGGAATCGTTGCATATATTGGAAATAAAGAAGCCTTCCCGATTCTAATTAAAGGTCTTCACAGGCTTGAATACCGTGGTTATGACAGCGCAGGAGTTGCCCTGTTAAACCAGGGAGCAATGAATGTATATAAGTGCAAAGGCAAAGTATCTGAGCTCGAAAAATTTATTGAAGGAAAAGACATTCATGGCACGATTGGTATAGCACATACCCGTTGGGCAACACATGGTGAGCCAAACGATATTAATGCCCATCCTCATTATTCCGAATCACGTAACCTGGTGATGATCCACAATGGGATCATTGAAAACTATTCAGCTATTAAACAGGAGCTGAAAAAGCGGGGACATCATTTTGAAAGTGATACGGATACAGAAGTACTTATTCATCTGATCGAAGAGGTACAAATAAAGGACAATCTTAAGCTTGGCGATGCCGTGCGTCAGGCACTTAATGAAGTAGTAGGTGCCTATGCGATTGTTATTCTTTGCAAAACCAATCCGGATGAACTTATTGTTGCCAAGAAAGGCAGCCCATTGGTAATTGGTATAGGGAAAGATGAATTTTATGTTGCTTCGGATGCAACACCAATTGTAGAATATACCAAGGATGTTGTTTACCTCGAGGATGAAGAAATTGCTATCATTCCCCGCAAAGGAGAATTGAAAATAAAAACAATCAAGAACAAACCGAAAACTCCCAGTGTATCACAGCTGGAGATTGATCTGGAAACTATTGAAAAGGGCGGCTTTGAGCATTTTATGCTGAAAGAGATTTATGAGCAGCCCCGGTCTGTACGTGATTGCATGCGCGGGCGACTTAATATAAATACGGGTACCGTTCAACTGGGAGGGATTGCCGATTACGAACAGAAATTTCTGAATGCGAAACGCATCATCTTCCTGGCCTGTGGTACTTCCTGGCATGCGGGTTTAGTGGGAGAGTATTTGTTTGAGGATTTGTGTCGTATTCCTGTAGAAGTAGAATATGCTTCTGAGTTTCGTTACCGTAACCCGGTTATCTATGAAGATGACGTGGTGATTGCTATTTCCCAATCAGGAGAAACAGCCGATACACTAGCTGCTATAGAACTTGCAAAATCAAAAGGAGCAACAATTATCGGTGTTTGCAATGTGGTAGGTTCTTCCATAGCCCGTGCTACCCATGCCGGATCATATACCCACGCGGGACCCGAAATAGGTGTGGCATCAACCAAGGCATTTACTGCCCAGGTTACTGTACTTACACTGATGGCACTTCGTATTGGTTATCGCAAAGGTACCATCCCATCCTCCCGCTTTCATCAGCTCCTCAATGAATTGGATGCTATTCCGAAAAAGATTGAAGCGATGCTGGCTAAAAATGAACAGATAAGATACATCGCTGATATATACAAAGACGCTACCAATGCTCTGTACCTGGGACGGGGATTTACGTTCCCGGTAGCATCGGAAGGAGCACTGAAGCTAAAAGAAATTTCTTATATCCATGCTGAAGGATATCCTGCTGCAGAAATGAAACATGGACCCATTGCTCTTATTGATGAGGAAATGCCCGTATTTGTTATTGCCACCAGAGGTGCAAACTATGAAAAAGTAGTAAGCAATATTCAGGAGGTGAAAGCCAGAAAAGGAAAGCTGATCGCGATTATTACTGAAGGGGATGAGATCGTGAAAGAGTTGGCCGATTACAGTATTGAAATTCCTCCTACCGATGAAATACTGGCCCCACTGCTTGCCGTAATTCCTTTGCAACTGCTGTCATACCATATCGCAGTAATGAGAGGCTGCAATGTAGATCAGCCCCGTAACCTGGCAAAATCAGTTACCGTCGAGTAAAAAAGGAGACAGGAGGCAGGTGCAGGAAGCAGCAGAATTATAGCTGCCTCCTGCGCATGCCTCCCGCCGCTTTTCTATTTCAGCCACATAAACATCCTTGGATTATCTGAATACTGATCCAGATCTCTTGAAAAGAGGATGGCAAAGAAATCGACTGTCGGAATAATACCCAGGCAACCACCCAGGGTTGCGACATAAGCTACCGGTATATACGGATTGGTTCCCAAAAAAATACGATGTGCCCCCAGAAACCCTGTTGGTAGGGGGAAAGCGAGACAGGCGGCAATAAAACGTTTATGATCTTTGAGTATCCTGTGACGGTATAACGTTAACGGGCCAGGTTTTATCCCACTTTTTTGTATCAAAAAGCCGGAACAAACAGTCTCCTTATATTGGCTACTGTTTGTCCCGGCTCTTGCTGCACAAAGGGCGCTTGAAAAAACTAAAAAGGTAAGCAGGCAAATACAAAATAAAGAAGCCCGCATCCTGTACTAATTATTTAGCTTGTTTCAGCAATTTGTTTACCTCATCCCAATTGATCACATTCCAGAAGGCAGTGATATAATCGGGACGACGGTTTTGATAATGCAGGTAATAAGCATGTTCCCATACATCCAATGCAAGGATAGGGGCACCTTTTGTTTCGGCAATATCCATAATCGGATTGTCCTGATTAGGGGTAGAAGAAATGCTCAGCTTTCCTCCGGAAGCAGTAAGCCATGCCCATCCGGAACCAAAACGGGTTGTGCCTGCCGCTGCAAATTTTGTCTTGAATTCGTCAAATGATCCAAAAGCAGTATTGATGGCAGCAGCTATATCTCCTGTAGGAGCTCCACCACCATTTGGCTTCATCAGAGTCCAGAAAAGACTGTGGTTATAATGACCACCTCCGTTATTACGTACCGCTGCCGGGTATTTGGAAATAGATTTGCAGATATCTTCTACACTTAATTTTTCCGCATCTGTACCAGCAACAGCATTGTTCAGGTTGGTAACATAAGCCTGATGGTGCTTGCTATGGTGTATTTCCATAGTTTTTGCATCAATATGTGGTTCGAGGGCATTGTAATTGTAAGGGAGTTTCGGTAATTCAAAAGCCATGACGATGTTTTTTTAAAATGTTTACTTGTTCTTTTTTGTGACGGATTCCTGATCAAAGATAAACGGTTCTTTCCTTAGTTTCATTACAAAATCCCTTGATTTTGGAGAATCATAAAAATAACTACCTTTGACCCAGTCAGATAAAGTACAACAAAAGATTCTACTAAAATGAAAAAACTCGTTGGATTTGTAATGGCAGCTGCCATGATGAGCATCATCGCCTGCGGACCTTCTGAAGCTGAAAGAAAAGCGGAAGATGAACGCATCAAAAAACAATCGGAGAAAGATGCCGACTCCCTGATTAAGTCAATGCATGATGCAGATGCGAAATCGGCTACTGCCGATACCAGCAAAAAAGCCCCTGCTGATACTACCAAAAGTAAATAGTAACTCATTTTATAAAATAAAAGGCTGTTTCCCGTGAGGGAGCAGCCTTCTTTTTTATATCCCCCCCCGGCCTGAAGGCCGGGGCAACTATCCTGAAGGCCGGGGCAACTATCCTGAAGGCCGGGGCAACTATCCTGTAGGCCAGGGATATAAAATAGAAAAGCCAGGGCAACTATTTCTTCCCTATTTCTTCCAATGCCTTGTTCAGGGTCTTATCACGTATATTGAGGATACGGTAAAAACTTTCTTCATCCCATACGATACGGGCAAGGGTAGCTTTCAGGTAATTGAGCAGGAAGGGATGGCCTTTTTCCAGAGCTGCAGCATCTGTTTTATATCCTTTTGTTTCGGCATAGGAAATGAAACCCTTCAACAGCGCTTCGGTATCAAATCCGGAAAAGAATTTATCAAAGCCTGTTTTACGGAGCATATCCCGGCGGGTATCGGCATATTCCAGTATATAGTCTCTGGCTATCCCGTGATAAAGAAGGTTGTTTATATAATGATTGCGTTCAGCCGTATCAAGCGGAACAAATACATCGGGCATAATACCCCCTCCACCATATACTGTCTTTCCTCCAGGGGTATGAAACTTAAGTGAATCGGCGAAATGTATGCTATCGGCATTCAGCAACTCCCCTTTTTTATAACGGTCGTATTCTTCCTGATAATATTCTTCAGCTCCCTTCGTATATGGTTTTTGAATACAGCGTCCGCTTGGAGTATAGTAACGGGCAATGGTCAAACGGAAAGCCGATCCGTCAGGCAGCTCGTGTTCTTCCTGTACCAGCCCTTTTCCAAACGACCGGCGGCCTATAATGGTACCCCGGTCATTATCCTGAATAGCGCCTGCAATAATTTCACTGGCCGATGCACTGTTTTCATCAATCAATATCATCAGCGGTTCGTCTTCAAAACCACCTCCGGCGGTAGCAATAAATTTCTTTCCACCTCCTGGCACCGAGCGCCCTTTGGTATAGACAATCATTTTCCCGGAAGCCAGAAATTCATCTGCCAGCGACACCGCTATGTTCAGATAGCCGCCTCCGTTGCCCCGCAGATCCAGAATCATTTTTTTCATTCCTGTCTTCTGCAGTTTATGAAATGCCTGCATATATTCGTCATATGAAGTAGCGGCAAAACGGCTTAGCTTGATATACCCCGTTTCCTTGTCCATCATATACGATGCATCAATGCTATAGATAGGAACAGATCCCCGTGTTATCTCCACCGGTATCAATCCTTTTACATAAGCGCGTTTCACAGTCAGTTTTACCTTTGTTCCTCCTTTGCCCCGGAGTGTTTTCATCACCAGGGCATTGTTTACTTTTTTACCGGTAAAAGGTTTGTCATCCACATCGATGATACGATCTCCTGCACGGATCCCGGCATTTTCAGAAGGCCCTCCGGTAATCACATTCATAACCCTTACCGTATCACTGATAATGTTGAACTCCACTCCGATACCTTCAAAATTTCCTTCCAGGGGTTCGTCATTGCGTTTACGTTCGTCAGCAGTCATATACGCACTGTGTGGATCCAGCTCCTGAAGCATGTCGGCAATGGTGCGGTCGGTAAGATGTTCACGGTTTACCGTATCTACATATTGTTCCTGAACAAAATTGAGGATACTGGTGATTTTATCCGTACGTCCGAAACTGGTACGGGTACGGTCGCGGCCCATCGTATGTCCCAGCCATATTCCGGCAATGAGCACAATAGAAAAAGCTATGGGCATATAAATAAAAGCCCTCGGGGTTTTCAATGCGCAGCAGTATTAGGAACAAAGCGTGATACCTTTACTCCGAATTTTTGCAAAAAGTCAACTCCTTCATCGGAGGGAAGACCTTTAAATTCGGCGTAGGAATTAACGTAGAATACTTCTTTGATGCCGGTGGTGTAGATAACACGCGCACAGGCAATACAGGGTGATAACGTTACATATAATGTAGCACCTTCAATGGTGCCATGATTTTTGGCAGCATAGAGTATGGCATTTTGTTCGGCATGCAGGGCCAGTGAGCAGCTTCCTTTGCTATCGCGGGGGCAGCCTACTCCGGGCCATTCCAGATCGCAGTTGTGGGTACCTGCAGGGGGACCGTTATAACCCAGGGAAATGATGCGTGTATCTTTGGTGAGTACGGCACCTACCTGGGCTTTTACACAATGAGAACGTTTACTGAGATTCATGGCCAGCTCCATGTAAATTTCATCAAAACTGGGTCTGTGGGCTTTATCTGACACCTTATCGTATTGGTTTGAAAGGTGTAAAGATAGCAAATGTGCGAAAAGAAAGTGAGCAGTTGGCAATTACCAATGGGCAAGCAAAAGGCAGTCGGCAAAATTGCCAACTGCCCATTGAAAACTGCCCATAGCCTTAGTTTTGTGCATGAAGAGCCATACGGTTTCCTTCACTGTCGACGAAGAAAGCCATGTAACCTATTTCAGGAGAAATTTGTGTTTTAGGCATCAGCATTTTGCCGCCTGCTTTTTCAACACGGTCTATAACGGTCTGAATGCTTGGATTGGCATTGAGGTAAATAACTGCGCCGTCTGCACTGGGCTTATGCATGGGACCCTGAACAAGTCCGCCGGAAGCTTTGCCATTTCCCATTTCAGCAGGGAAGCCGGCCATTTTCATACCCATCATTTCGCCCATATCCTGCATTTGAATGGAAAAAATAGACTCATAGAATTTTTTTGCGCGTGTAATATCCACGGCAGGGATTTCAAACCAGTTGAGGGAATTGCTGCTTTTGTCCATGATAAATAGGGTTGTTGGTAGGTTAAACAATAAATTAGGAAAGCAGAAAATTAGTCCAAAAAGACCATTGCTGCATCACTAAAATGTTAATTTTTGCTCAGTTCAGAGGTATCTTCTTTTCTGCACACTATTGCCCTGCTGGATAATACCAAGATGAAGGAATATCCTGTTCCGCTGTAATATGACAGCGACAATTTGTCAGCAAATTTTATTCTGAAACTTCAAAACAGGTGCTGTATCTATCGTTGGACACTCTCCATCTATAGATGTACGTACTCCATCTATCGTTGTACGCTCTCCTTCTACATTGATTTTACCTGCATGTAAACAGATTTGCACTTATTTGTCATAAATCGTGACAATTTATTGACGGGTTTGTATTTTCTGTACAGAGAAAGTATCTCCCGGAATAAAAATCCACTCTCCTCATTCGCAGAAAGTATCTTTTGGTAAAGATGGATGCTCTCCGACTTCACGAATCTGTTCTCCTTCTTCACAGATACCATCTCCGACGATAAAAATCCTGTCAAAATGTCCGCAAATTGCATCTGAATTTACAAACAGAGCATGTATGATCTTACATACAGGTACGACATCTATAGATGGAGTACGGACATCTATAGTCGTCGTACGGATGGCGATAGATGTCCGTACGATTTGTAAAGCCGGAGAGCGGATCGGTAAAGAAATTGTCAGGATTTGTGACAATGGAGATGGTATCGGTGAAGATTGAGTACGGATCGGCGTAGTTGGAGATAGAATTTGTATGCTTAGAGATAAGATTTGTGTAGTTGGATGTGGTATATACGTACTTGAAGATAAGATTTGTGTAGTTGCAGATAGGATTTGTATCCTCTGAGGTGGTATCTGTGGACGTGGAGGTACAATCTGCGAAGATGGAGGTGGTATAAGCGTAGCTTTTGTATCAATCGGTATACCTATCCCTTGTCATTCTGAACAGAAGGGCGGGACAAGTGGATGAGGGTGAAGAATCTATTGGTGTGATGACTTCAATCCTCCCCCTAACCCCCTCCAGAGGGGGACGGCAATCCCGCAGTGCGGGATTGAGCGAGCATGTGTGCAAGCATATCCACCTCCGGAGGGGGCAAGGGGGAGGATTTATGTAAAGGACGAGGTGGATCTAACTCCTTATTTCAAGAAAGAAGAATTTCCTCAAATTAAACTACATTCGTTTTCAGATTATGAAATCCATCGGCAAACAACTCTTACTTTTTTGCTTTCTCCTTACTGCAATCTCCTGTTGCTTACCTGCACAGAGTATACAGCAGGGAAATTTTTATGAGGCTATTAAAAAATACGATCTTTCGGAAGTGCTTAAGCCCGGTAGCGGCCCCATAGGATTTATTGATACTACACACTATCAACGCTTTTATATCCATTTCTCATCCATCACCCAGCGTAAAGGGTTCCCTTATATATACGATATAAAGGGTAAGACCAGGGTGATGAAAAACATCTGCTCCTTTGAAGGCACCATACAGGTAATGGGCGCATCCATTGATTCTGTCGGGGAGGTGCCCGGTTACATGCAGGGATCGCTGAGCTGTAAGCTCGAATTTTTTGAAGATAAAACACAGCCTTCCACCGGAGTGTTTAAAGGTTCGTACGACTCGGATTTTTATATCGATAGCCTTGGGAAAATAGCGTATAACAGCCTCGTGTCGGGAGCCGATGGGTTTGACAACAATGATTTTACCGGTACCTGGACCAGCTACAAAACACATGTTTCACTCACATGCTGTTGGGGTGATTATCGTATTCCCCATAGCCAGCAGCTGGATCAGGGGGTAGGCGAATTTATTCCTTCCGATCCCTATCTGAAATACGGATGGCAAACGTACCGGGATGTGGTAACGGGCGACCCGCAAAGCCCTGTTGTTAAAGTATCACAAGCAGAAGAAAACAGGGAATGGTGGAAATGAAATTTTTGATTCTTATCTTTGAGCCTGCATCATGGGCATCCTGATTCTCACATCTCTTTTTCTTTCCTCTATCATGGTATTCCCGATGATTACCGCCAACCTGGCGCGCCGTTTGGGGCGACCATTTAAAACATGGTTTGTGATCGGTTTTCTTTTGCCGGTGATTTCTGTTTTTATTTTGTTTTTACTACCCGATAAATCCGAACAGTAAATTATCCTGCCTGTATCAGATCCAGACCCTTTTCAATCGTTACCACCTTTATATTTCTGTCGGCGCAATATTTGACCACTTGTTCAAAATAGCCTGGTGTGCAGCCCCATTGAGAGCAATCGTTTCGGATATCATGGGTGTAAAAAATAAGCCATCCTTTCTTGTTTCTTGTTTGCTCAATGAGGGCAAAAGCTTTTTCAAGCTGTAAATTCGAATCCAGCTGCATGGCCTTGAGGTTATTAAGATCTACCGGATTTTTGTTGATGCCTGCACGTATGCTTCGGGCACTCCGGAATCGTTGCTGCACAAGCATCTTACTGGGAATAGTTTGCTCTCCGTAAGGATAAGAGAAATTGGAAAAACGATATCCCGGTATCAGCTCCTCCATCTTCTTCTGATTTTTTTCCAGTTCATCAATCACCTCCTGGCTGTTGGCGTTGTAAAAATGGATATGATTATAGGTATGGCATGCAAGCTCTCCGCCTTCGGCAACAATCTCTTCCAGCAGCCCGGCATCAAAGAGTACTGGGTCGGGCGCATCATTTTCATGCAGCCCCAGGCTGATATAATAGGTGCCACGGTATCCATACTTTTTAAGGATGGAGCGTCCTTCTGAAAATGCAGAATCGGGTACATCATCAAATGAAAAGGATATCATGGCATCCGACAAATCCAGAACCTTTCGCTCCTTTATAATCCAGCACGCAAAGGCTCTCTTTATTTTATTATATACTTCCAGCACGTTAGACGGGTTGACAAATAGTTGTTGAATCATGGTTTTGCATCTATGCCATCAGAGGCCTAGTTCTTTTTTTAGTTTCAGTTTTTGTTCCTCCCTCAGTTGCATGGAAACAAAAGACGGGAAGGGCTTATAGCGCAATACATATCGTGAGATACAATAGGCATATAACTGCATCATGGCACCCAGCAGATAAGGCTTTTTAAGAAGATCGCGTGTAAAGGTGCCGAAGAAAAAAGACAGGCGGTAGGGGATAGATCCTTTGTAAAATCCGGTCACATAATGATTTTTGAGTTTGGAAGCACGGATTCCTTCCGGCTTTAGATGGTTGAAATAGTAATGAAATGTCCTGCTTTTATATCCCAGGGCTCTTACCGCAACAAAAGCAAGTGTATCTTCTCCACGGGTTTTGGAAATAAAAAATTTACCGATGCGTACAAAGCAATCATGACGTATCATGAGATTGGCGCCCCGCCCATTGACCCAGTCTGATCGTTTTTCGGGGACTCCGTTTTCCACCAGATGACCGGAAGCAATTCCCAGCATGGGATCTTTTTCAAACTCACGTATCATGCGCCGGAAAAAGTCCGGTGCAAAATTAGTATCAGCATCAATCCGCGCCAGCAAATCGGTTGAGGACGACCGGAGATCATCGGCATGGTTCAGAATGGCAGCAACCCGTCCTCCCGTATTCAGCAAATCTTGCCGAAACTGGGTCAAGAGCACATAACGTATAAAGGGATAGTCCTTTTGATAGCGACGCACAATCTGTGAAGTGGCATCGGAAGAATCGTCGTCCATTATAATCCATTCATTGGGCAAAACTTCCTGAGAGATAACGGACCGTATCGTCTTTTCAATATACTGTCCTTCGTTTTTCGTGGGGGTGATGATGCTGTAGTTCATGGGGTTGTTTTTTTATATTTAAAAAAATAAGCGTAAGCAGTACCTCCAATGAATTTGACCATATAAAAAGGCAGCAGGATGCGGATGCCATGACGGGAGAAGAAGCGAAATTGTTTGGGTATATAATTGACGGAGTGCCAGGTGAAAAAACTTTTGATAAATACAGGCAACGGATCCTGACGAAAAGGGTTGCCCCTGGAAGTATCATGAAGACTATCGTATACATGGCAGGAATAGGAGAGCAGCACAGGAATTCCTTTTTCCCACGCCCTTAAAGCCAGATCATCATCCGACCCATACTGTGGAAAGGCCCGCTCATTTAAAAAGCCAAGTTTTTGAATAATGCCTGCACTTATCAGTGTACCCCTCCCATTGAGTGCATAAGTAGGAACCAAACCGGAAGAGGGAAGATGCTCAAGCAACTCAAAATTTTTATGATAGGTTTCTTTTTTTAAGGTTCGCCAGTTAATAGAACGAACACCTGAAAAACTTACCTGATGAGGAAGGGTGTCATTTACTGAGAGGCTGGCGATGATACTGTTAGCCCCGGCTGTTTCAGAAGCTTTCATGAGCTTCAGCAAATAACCGGAAGAAAGCTGAGAGTCGTCATTAAGAAATAAGAAATAGTCGGGATGAAAATGCATCAAAGCATACTTCATACCTTCGTTAACCGATTTGGTCCACCACCAGCTACCGGGCCCTGTTAAAAAAAAGTAAAAAGGAAATTCTTTTCTTAGCATCTGCTCTGTATCATCCGGTGATCCGTCGTTGACCACAAGAGGCAGCAAGTCATAACCTTTGGGAATAACTTGTGTTGATAGCTGGCTAAGCAACATACGCAAGCGGTCAACCCTGTTATAGGTTGGTATTACTACACAAATCTGCCGGTTTGCCGTGAGCAAGGCTGAACCGGATAAAGAATGTGCTCCTGTTTCGGGAACTGTTACAGCATTATTCATTCTGAGTTTCCAAAGAAATGAAGGGATAGGGGTATGGATGATATAATGGTTTTGGTTGCAGATGATAATCTCTTCCCTCCTTAAAATAAGCAGGCTGGTAATTATAGAACATAGATGAGGTATCGGTGCTTTGATACGGGGAGAAGCTATTGTTCCACGCAAAAAGATCGCCATCACCATAGATGGAGTCGGATCCGCTATGTGTGGAACCATATTTTATGGCACTGGCATATCCGGGTTGTGTAAATAAAGGATAGCGATCGGATGTAGTGACTTCGAAATTGATGAGCCCGATGCCGAATCGGTAGCCCTGGATCGTATTGTCATGAATAAGAGCTTCTCCCCCGCGAATGACTATGGCATTCTCTACCAGATCTTTTGCACTTCTGCCTGGAACAATAGCGCTTCCGTCTTTGAAGGTGGTGTTGATAATGCGGTTTTCATAAATCTCAACGGCCCGTGTGCTGTAGTAATTCAATCCCGGTTTTTGACGGGCTTCATGTGCATCAATGGCTTGTGCAGAATGGGGCCCTATGCAATTATTCAGCACCATGTTATGACGAAAAACATAACGTCCGCAGCCGCCAGCCGCTATAGCATGGCGATGAGAAGAGAACGTATTCTCTTCTACAAAAATAAAATTGCTTGTGCCAAAACCCGGTAAAGATGTCCATTCCTTATTCTCTCCAAATATCGCAATGCCATACCCCAGGCCGAGACCTTCCGGTCCTTTTACATTATGATAAAACTGGTTCTTGCTGATGAGTCCATTTACCTTGCTGTCGCTATGGATAACTGAAATAGCTGCATTGCCAAAATTTTCAAAACGGCACCGGGTCACGGTAAATCCAAGACAACGGATAAACTCCAATCCAATATCAGGTGCCATGGAGCCGCCATCACCGGTGTGAACACAAGGGCGTTTACCCTGAAAGCAAATGTCGGATATAACAATATGGCTAAACTCTTCCCGTTGAATGGCAAACTGAAAAAGGCATTTCATGCTATCGGAAGCAAGAATACTGTCGGGCATATTCTCCGGTCGGGACAAAAGTGTTTTTCCAGCACCTGCCCCATGCATAGAAATGAATTTATGGATTCTTACTGTTTTATATATGGTAAATGCTCCTTCCGGCAATTGCAGCTCATCTCCATCGCGGGCCGAATCGATAGCTGCCTGCAGAAATGGTTGCAGATTGTGCCCGCTGCCAGGGTTAGCTATTATGATAATGGCATGTGATCGCGGAGGGAAAGCACGGTCAATGGACTCGGGTGGCTGTACACGGTTAACAGAAATCTCTTTTTCAGACAGAATCAGAAAGAGACTCGCATAAGACAATAGAAAAAAAAGAAATTTCATTTATCCACGTATTAATAAAGCAGGTGTTTCGGAAATAGTTTGCTTGTGTTCCTTATCGATAAACTGATGGAACCAATGTTCTAAATTGATCCATTTCCATATTTCTTTTGACAGGTTAGCTTTTCGGCTCAGATGAAGCTGATAGTTACGAAGACAGGCCTTCGGATTGAAATACCCCCTTTGCGCAAATGAGGAGGAATGTAGTAATGCCTGTATGTATTCTTTAAACAGAGGAGTTCGTAGCCATTCATCGGCTGGAGTATCGAACCCTATCTTATCGGTGCGGTTATAGATGGCCGCAGGAAGGATGTCTTTTACGGATTCGCGTAGAATATATTTGCTGATACCCTTTTTCATTACCATTGCCGAAGGCAGGGAAAGTGTTTTCTCCACTAAATGATGATCCAGAAAAGGAACCCTCGACTCGATGGAGAACCGCATCGAGTTCAGATCATCCCATTTAAGGAGGTGTTCCAGTTTATATTCAAAATGCTGGAGGAAGAAACTGTGTAACGAACGGGGGCTGTGCAGTTGTTTGGACAGGTTAGATTCCTTGTAATGGGCCTGATAAAAATCGCGCGAAATACTTCCGTTCCGGATTCCGAAATAGCTTTTGGCGGCAGGAGGAAGGAGGTAGTATGCAAAATAGGCAAAGGCTTCACGGGATTCATTTTTGCGGTAATAAGCTCCACCTTCGCTTAGCAAAGAAAGGAGTCGTCCGCTGGTAAGCAGCTCTTTGAAATAGCTGCCGTAAAAATAATTGTAGCCGCCCAGCATCTCATCGGCGCCCTGGCCATCCAGTGTAACCGATACACTACCATGAGCTGCCTGCATCACTTTGTATTGTGCATAAGGACTAACACCTGGCGTAGGCTCCGTTTGGGTTTCGATAAAAAACCGGAATTCCTCATAAAATGTATCAGCGCTGGGACGAATAAAATGCATATGACGCAGCAAGGGCTGATAAGAGCGGATAAAACGACTCTCATCTACTCTCTCATTTTTATCGAATACGGCAGAGAAGGTTTGTATGTCGTGCTGTTTAAAATCATCATATACAATAGATGTGATGGAAGACGAATCGATACCGCCACTCAGGCATACTCCAACAGGAACATCACTTCTCAGCCTCAGGCCCACCGACTTCTTCAACTCTTCGCGAAACTCCTCCGGCTTCATCGAGGTTGGATAGTGAAGTTGATCAGAGAGAGAATACCATCGACGTATTTTTAAAAGATTACCGGCCAGGGTAAAGCAATGTCCGTGTTTTAACTTATGAATAGAATTAAAAAAGGTTTCTTCCGACTGGTCGGTGCGGTTATAAGCCAGGTATTCGAAAATTATTTTATTGTTGGGAACAGGCTTGGTGTCAAAAGGAAGTAATGCCTTGATCTCGGAAGCAAACATAAGCCGGTCCTGGTTATGACGGTAATAAAAAGGCTTGATGCCAAAGCGATCACGTGCACCGAAAAAAGTCTTCTCCTGGCTATCATAAATTACAAAGGCAAAGTCACCGTTCAGCTTATGCAGGCATTCTTCTCCCCACTCCAGATAAGAAGCCAACAGCACTTCGGTATCGGTAAGGGATTTGAAATCATATTTCCTGTTCAACTCACTTTTCAACTCGCGGTAGTTGTAAATCTCTCCGTTAAATACAATGCAGTATCTGCCATTGTTGCACCACATAGGCTGATGCCCTGCCGAAGACAAATCAAGGATGCTGAGCCGTACATGACCCATCCCTACCGGCCCGCTTGTAAAAATGCCTTCGTCATCGGGTCCCCGGTGCCTGATCTGATTAAGCATGGTGACTATATCCGAAGGATCGACAGCAGCACCTGAAAAATGTATAATTCCGGCTATTCCGCACATGGCTTCAGGAGTTCACAAGAAATCGTTTCATGCTGTTCTTAATATTCTGTAACACGAGTTCACCTACCCAGGGTAAAAATTCATTATCCCAGCGTTGGGGATGGGTGGTAATCATCAGCTGGGCAGGAAGCTCGTCGAGCTTGTCAAGAATATCAAAAGTGGATCGGAATTCGTAACGGTATGGAGATGTTACTTTATCACGCACACTTACCTTATCGCCGTTCCATCTCCGCCCCGTATCAGTGAGATAAAGAAACTGGCTGAAATCCAATTCAAAATAAGGTTCGCCAGTAATGCCATAGCTGCTGTATTGATAGGATTCCCAAAGCTTGCGATTATCCCAGGCACTGAGGGGGCTGCCATGCATGCAAATGGTGCTGACAGGATAAAACTGACGGAAATAGGACAGGTTGGTTTCAAACGAATGAATGGCTCTTTCCTTGTTGCCGCTGCATAATGCCAGATCTTCATAGTGATATCCTATTTCATGATCGAGCAATACAATGGAGCGTATCATATCCGGATCATTGCTTTGCTTTACAATACGGAAATAATAACTGGAACGGATGCCCAGTTTTTTTTCCAGATAAGCAGCGCGTAAGGAATGGATGGGAGAGCGGTCTACATCATGACGAAGCAGGATCACCTTTCCGGTGGGGCGGTGAGCGAGGTAATCTTCAAAGGTGTGGAACGCATAGCCCCGGGCTTTCAGGGCAGTCAGTAACAATTCATAAGCCGTCAGGGTAAAATCTCTTGGAGTTGCCATGGCTAGACGTTTGTTAGTTGTGGTTCGGACTTTTTAGATGCAGGTATAAAATTCATTAATAAGGCAGGATGCTCTTTCAACTTGTGAAAGCTGGCAGGATAGTGCTCTACCAGCCAAACCATCAATGCTGTTACATCACAGAGGTTATGTACGATGTCCTGGGTTTTTTTGCGGAAACGGGCTTTATATCCTTTGTCGCTTATCACTTCCAGTGCTCTCTCCAGCATACCTGCACTGGTACGGTATAGCTCTATAAGTCCGAGTCTCACCTCTTCATCCAGGGTGCCTGCCTTTGCGGGACTGATACAAATAACAGGGGTGCCAAGGAAAGCAGCTTCTGCCGACATGGTAAGGCTTTCGCTCACCAAAAGCTCGGCACCCGCAAGCAAGTCGTGCATACGTGCCGGATGTAACGGAAAAGCATGTGGCTTAAGATCATCAGGTAAAACGGTTTCAGATGAAATGAGAACGTTTGCATGCAGGGATAATGTTTTTACCAGCTGATATTTTTCTTTCAGGGATAAACCGCTGAGCCCCATGTCATGACTGGCATCCCAGGAAACAAAGCGCAGAATAACATACGGCCCCGGCTGAATTTTCCGCTCGGCAAGTAGATCGGCGGCTGGTGTTGGATGAAAACGCCCGGGATAAAGTGAGCAGAGTTCCATAAAACCTTTAAAACGTACGTGCTGTTTCCCATAATCTTTTTTATAAACCCAGGGAGTGATGATAGACTCTGTAAAAGGAACATACAAAAACTGCTCAAAAGGATTATGATCCGTATCATCGAAAGCGATGTGTGGTTTTCTTAAAAACCAGGCTGCATGTGCCGCGTAAGGAGAACCGAAACTCAAAAACAGATCAGGCTTTACGCGAAGAGCTTTGCGGACAAGAAATACATCGGCCTGAAAAAGATAAATAAGCTTGCCCCAGAATCCTTTTTTCCCTTTGCCCCTGTTTTCATAAGGAAGATGATAATAATCCAGTAGTTGAAATGTGACCTCCTTATCCCTGGCGGTAATGAAGATGTCATGGCCCTTCCTTTTCATCATTCGCGAAAAGTGGCGGAAGTAATGAACGTGAGCCGGATGTCCTATATCAATGAATATTTTCATCGCTTTCCTGATTAATGGTGAATGGCCGCCAGCTGTGGTGAAGCTGACTCACTGGTGTAATGAATAAAAAGCAGACTGTAAAAAAAAGGTTTCATAAATATGGATTGACTGAAACCCAGCATGAGAATGACGATCAGTGCATAGCCGGCAAAGGCGGTTCTGAAATTACTTGTCCTGCAAAGAGCCTTTAGTGACTGGTAATAATGGTAAAAGAAGGTCAGGAAAAGGAAGATCCCATAGGTGGCCAGCAAATCGGTTACGCTGTTATTTCGGTGCTGATCTTCCGAGAAAAAGGCAAATGATCGTCCCCCATAACGCATTACGCCACGTCCCCATCCAATCCATGGACTTTGTGTAAAATCCGCAAAGTCAACAGAGGCGCTTCCGAAACGTGACGAAGTAGTAGAACCGGCAAGACTGATATTCTCTTCCACCTTTGTATGAAGAAATTCAAGTGAAAAATAAAGCGTAAGCAACACTGGCAGCAAAATAGCAGTGAGTAATATCTTCTTAATCATACTTTGATCCACCAGATAAAAAGAGATGAGTAATACAAAAAAAGCAATATAGCCGGCTGTGGAAAAGGTGGTTATCAGAGCCAAAATCAGTACCGTATTTTTGCGAGTCCAGAGTTTCTTTTCCTTAATAAGGTTCAGGATCAGAGCCAGATTAAGAAAGACAGCAAATAACCCCGGTTCCCAGAAAGGTCCTGGGTTTCTGAACTCTGTAAGCACACATTCATGAAAGCAGAAAAGAATGTTGGTAGGCCATACGATATAAAAACCATCGGGATCGACGGTTAGCGGAGTGAAAAAAGGACATACCGAGCTTACGAAGAAATTAAAGAAAGCAGGCACGAGCAGAGAAGGAATGAAAAAGAGAAAACTGATAATCGAGAAAAAATAAAGGATATTGACATAATACCCGCTGAACTTATCACGTAGCAGGCTCGCGACAAAAAGGCTCAAAAAGATACGAATAAGGGTTCCTGAAATCATCACCGGGTCAAAGGGTTTAATGAAAACAAACTGGAGAATCTCAACCAATAGGAAAAGAGCAACTACGGAGAGGGTCCGATAATCAAAAACAATACTGCGTTTAACATATACAAAAGCCGCAATCAGAAAGAGAATGAAGAAATTGAGCTGGTCGGTCATAAAAAATGGGAACCCACTCACCGCAATGAGACCTGCCAGCATTCCATAATCCGTTACCTTTTTGATGTTCATAAGCAAAATAAAAACAACTTATACTTTAGCACTATTGAGTAATAATTTTTTGACTTCAAAGGGGGCTATAGCCGTGCCATATATACTACAGATAATGGTTGCGATAATCATTCCGGAAATTCCCATGTGTAAGGTGACTGCCAGATAATAGGAAAGGGGTATGAACAAAAGCATTCCGATGACATTAACCAGCATCTGTAAGCGGATCTGGCCGATACCATTAAGTACGATGATGTAAATATTTCCGAAGCTTACAACAAGGGTATAAAGCATCATGAAGAAAGAAATCCGGAAGTCGATATGAATCTGATCACCCACCCAGAAACGGTAAGCATAGTCGGAGAAATAGAGCATGGCTATAGCAGCCGCTACTAAGAGCAGCCAGATGCGAAACAGCTGTTTGAGCGAAGTACGGATCCATCCCAGATCCTGTTTCATGTATGCTTCGGTACAGGCCGACCAGTAGGGCGCTGTAATGATGCTGAACACCATCGTAATCAAACCAAAATAGCGAAAGGCAATATTGTATGGGGTTACCAATTCGGGAGAAAAAAAGCGGCAAATGAGAAAATTGCTTGTTTGAAAAAATACCAATACCGATATCTGTATGATGAAAAATTTGAGCCCCAGGCTAAGGACTTCACGTAAGACCTGGAAATCGATTTCCTTGCGGCTTGGAGCAAAATCTTTGAAGGGGCTTCTGAAATAGTAAATATTTACAACGGCCAGCACCAGAACCGGAATAAAGGAAAAGACAAAGGCAATATGCATGAGCGATTCGCGGGTATACCTTATGAGTACGGCAATAGCAATCAGCACCAGCAGATTGGATACCATATTATAAAGCGAGACTCTTGCCGGCTGCTGATTGCTGAGAAGAATACTATTGATAAGTTGAAGAATGAATTGAATTGAAAAAGTGCAAAAGAGAACAAAGGTGATGGCTCTCATATTTTCATCTATTTGTACCGGTATATGTAGCAACTGATTCCAGTTCAGGAAATTGTTAATGACGACAAACGTCAGAAAAAGAAAGCAGCAAAGAATGGTGATGGAGAAATAGGCCGTGCTTACATAAGCTTTAGCCTTATGCATTTCTCCTCTTGCCAGTGCTTCTGCCAGTTTGTTGCGTAAGCCATGGCCCAGGCCAATATCGAAGAAGCTGATCCATCCCAGCATAGAGCTTATAGTGAGCCATACCCCATATTTGGCAGGACTCAGGTAGTGAATAGTGAGTGGTACGAGCGCCATATTGATGAGTACGCTAATGCTTTTTATAATGAAAGAAACCAGAATATTTCTTGCCGCTCTGGCCGAACGGGTATTTATGTCGTGATTTTTTAAGAAGAGCATATCATGTTATGATGTCTGAAAGCAAACCGGTACTACCGGACTCTTCCGTTTAATCTTGTGAAAAATATTCGCTTTTTTTTCCGTAAAAGGTATCTTTTGCATCTACATCGTTGAGAAGCCAGAAAAACTGGCTTATATCCTTATCTTCTAATTCTTTCAGCAAATGAGTAAGTACGGCCCTTGGTGTGTGTCTGTCGCGGACGATAAAAATCTTCAGGTCGGCGTACTTCACCAGTAGCAAAGCATCCGTTACCAGTCCCAAAGGAGGAGTATCAATAAATACATAGGCATATCGATTTCTTAACTCGGCAAGGAGTGGAGCGGTATTAACAGATCCAATGAGTTCGGACGGATTAGGAAGCACCGGCCCCGATCCTATAAAGTCGAGCAGTGGTATGGAAGTGGTTTCAAGCACTTCATCAATAGTAGCTCTTCCGGATAACAACGAAGTAATACCCAACTGACAATCCTGGTTGAGCAAAGGGTAGACTCCCGGTTTGCGAATATCGAAGCTGAGCAATACGGTTTTTCTCCCCAATAGTGCCATACTCGTAGCCAGGTTAAGAGCTGTAAATGATTTTCCTTCTCCCGGCAAACTGGAAGTAAGAAGAATAATCTGATGTTCTTCACCTTTCAAAAAGTGATCCAGATTGGTTCTTACCGTGCGGATAGATTCAGAGATAGCCGATTTGGGTGCATCCATAAGTACAGATAAAGGCTTGCGGCCTCGTTTATGATAAATGCGACCCAAAAAAGGAATTCGTGTAATGGAGCTCACCGCTTGTTCCCCTTGAACTGTCTGATCCATAAAATTATTAAGCCCATAACCGGCAAAGGGAACCAACAAACCAATAATTATCCCTAGTCCCAGATTAAGGGTTTTGTCAGGAAATACAGGCTTAGGTTGCAAAAGCCGTGCTGTTTCCAGAATATCGTTTTCCTGTATGTTGGATGCTTTGGCAACTTCCGCTTCCGCTTTTTTCTGTAACAGATAATTATACAGGTTATCATTGAGTTTGTATTTCCGTTCAATTCCTACCATTTCACGCTGGGTAACAGGAAGCTCGGTAATCTGTTTGTTTTTATTTTTCAGCCTGGAGCTGATTGATGCCAGTAACAGATTGTTGGTATGAATCAAATGATTGACATTTTCAGAAAGTGTAGCTTTCTGATTTTTTATTTTTATTGTCAAACTCTTATAAAATGGGCTTCTGGTCTGTTTCTCCTCAATAAGATTGTTGCGCTCGTTATTGAATTTTATGTATTCTTCTATAAGACCTGTAAGGACATTGTCATCCAGGCCCATAGAGGAAGGTACAAGAAGGGTGCTCTGATCCTTGCCGTTGTCGAGCGACGATTTTATATAATGATAGTATTCGGATTTAGCTTTCAACTCTTCTTTCTGACCCTCCAGCTCTGTGGCACTTTTAAACTCCTGATCCGACTTGGGAGCCATCTCCATGATTTTTTTTGTGGAACGAAATTGCTGTAAGTTGTTTTCTGTCAGATTCAGTGAATCTTCTATTACCTGTAGTTGTTTGTCGAGATACCGGATGGTATTCTCGGCAAGAAAATTCTTTTTATCCATATTGTGTTGCAGGTAAGCTGTAGTAAGGGAATTGATAAAGTCAATGCCTTTCCTTGCATTTTTGGATTTGATCTTTATGCTGGCCGCATGTACATCTTTGGATAGCTGCTCCACTTTGATCTCTTTCTGATAGGTATAAGCAAGCATATTCAGATCGTTAAACAGGAAAAAATATTTGGTTTCGGCGGGATGGTACCATAATTTTTCTTTTTTGCAGAATATCCGGAAACTATAAAAGGAAGACCGGATGGTATCACCATAGCTGTATTCCTTATTTGCCTGAAAAGAAGGAGCTATTACACTATGCTGTTCCGGGTAATTGCACAGATAAACAGGGTCATCATTCTTTTCGGTAAGTAAGCGAAATCGGGTAGGTGACAATGGAAGGATACGAAAGCGAATCCCGGCGGCCTGAACATGGTCGCTGAAAAAGTCGACTTTAAAAGGAGAATCGGTATAAAGTTCTTCTGTCCTGATCCCGGTAACGGCATAATAGCTGATGTGTGCATGAATATTTTCCAGTGCCTTGTATATGAGCGAAATGGATTTTAGTTTAAGGATTTCCATCTGTATGTCGTTGGTTTCGGAAAAGATGGAAAAGCTTTTCATAAATTCTTTGGAAGGGTCTGGTTTGTTGGCTACAGGTTCCTCTTCTATCAGGATGGTGCTACCCACTTCATAAACAGGCTGGATATACCAGTTCAGGAAAAAAGCCAGGCCGGTGAACAGAAAGGTGGAAAGAAAAAAGATGAGCCAGTGCTGCTTCATGATGCGGACAGCGGATTTCAGATAATGATAGCTTTCAGAAGACTGATCCATACTTGAATTATTTTTTTATATAATAAAGTGCCAGAAAAACAGCTGTAACAGCTGATACAACGAGTGCAAATGGGTATTCTTTCATGCCAAAGCGCCTTACCTGTAATGGAGCTACATATAAAACATCGTTGGGGCGGAGGTAGTAAAAATCAGATCTGAAAATGTCGTCACAGGTAAGATCCAGATAGTATTTATGAATCACCTTGTTAGTTTCACGTATGAGTACGACTTCTTTCCTGTTGCCATATTCCGTTATATCACCGGCAAGGCCGAGCGCATAAAAAATGGTGAGATGTTCATTGGGATAAGGATAAGTACCGGCTTTTCCTACCTCTCCAAGCACAGTGATGGAATTGTTTACGAAGCGAACAGAGACAATAGGATGACTGATAACGCTTTTTGTAGAATCGCGGATAAGAGATGATGCTTGGTCAAGGGTAAGCCCCTGGAGATGCAGTTTGCCAATCACCGGTAAGGTAATGGCTCCGGAATCATTGACAGTATAACCAAGCACTGATAAGGAAAGCTCCGTCATGGAATTGTAATTCTGTTTATCCTGATTGAAGAAGTTATATTCCGTTGGTTCGCCGCTTGCACTACCAATACTGATGTACAGCATATCGAACGGTTCTATTTTAAGACTCTTATTACTCAGGACAGGGTAGGATTCGGGCTTGTCTTTCTCTTTGCTCTGAGCATACACTATTTTATGCTGGGGTACGCAAGAGTTAAGGAATAGAACCGGTAATACGAGTGCCATTATTTTCCGGATCAGAATAAAGGGATTCATAGGATGAATTTTGAAACGTATTTTCTGCTTTGCAACATGGTAAATGTGTAGGAACCCGAAGGAGGCTGTACACAGATCATTATTAAAAGGCATCAGGCACTTTCATTTTTCCGCAGAACAATTTGATAGACTGCCATGAAGAAATATTTGATATTAATGATATAGCCATGTTTTTTCAATTCGCTGAGATAAATCCGTTCCGCTTTAATGACCCCGTTAAATCCGGTAATGCCAAGCGATACATTAGGTGGTATGCAACCAGGTTTGTATTTGATCCTCTCCTGTTGCAGGTCAGAGGGGAGGGATTCGTATCCGAATTTGCTGATAGGACGAACACCTACCAGGTTAAGATCACCTTTGATCAGGTTGTAGAACTGTGGAATTTCGTCCAGATGCAGTTTGCGGATTATCTTTCCCCAACTGGTCAGACGGAAGTCACGGTTGGGTTTTCCAACTTCATTGTATCCGTTCATTTTTACTACGTAGTTCTGAAGGAATTCGGAATAAGGATGCATGGTTCTTATTTTATAGATGCCGATACTCTTTCCTCCTTTACTGATACGGGGCATCTGAAAAAATAGTCCGGTGGAAGGCTTGCGTGTGTTAGCAGCCTTATTTACTTTGATAACAGAGAAGTAGAAGCGGTGATGAATCAGTTCATGACCGATGATTTCGAATCCGGCATAGCTGAGGCGCCCCAATGCTTCGGCTTTGGAAAGAAAGTGTTTACGACCTGGTAAGATGAAGCGATATAATCCGCGAGTGGCACCGAGTTTAGGAATTACGCGATTGAAAACAAAATCGAAGTGCCATACTGCCCGGGCCAGCCTTCGTGGATATCTGCGATACACCCGTTCCTTCCGTATGGAGTTACTCTCCACACATCCTATGTAAATACCGGCATCTGGTAAGCGGGAGTATATGGATTGAAAGAAATGATCGAGCTCTTTTGTCTGACCGTTTATCAACTGCAAATCAATGAAGGAGCGGACACGTTGCAGGTCGGTACCAGGGGAGGAGTGTTGTCCGTTGGTACTAAGCAGCAGCACTCCTTTTTTGCATAGGTCTATCTGCTCGGTGATAAATTTGGCTACCCCCTTTCCAGCCTCTGTCATGATTATATTCTTTAATGGAGACGAGTCTGTCGAAGGGGGTGGGACAACAGGTGTCCTTTTTACAGGGATCCTTTTGACAGGAGGAGGTTCGGGAAGATCTATTACATTCATAATGGTTGTTGTTTGGAATTTGCATGGTGCTTCTGAGAAACTGACAGAGAAAGATCAGGGGTGGCGATAACGGATCATACCCTGTAAGGTGGTGTGATCTGTTCCCATGATTTTTCAACTGATTTGATTGCCTTGGTTACATTCAGGATTTTCAGATAATCCTTTTTATAGTGAATGACCCGGCTGGGCAGACTTTCAACAGAGCAGTTCAAAGAAGCATACACGTGTAAAACAATACTTATTATACCTGTTTTCTTTTCTCATTTTCATTAGAGCCAATGAACCATAACAAAATTGGATATAAGCAAGAGGCGCTTCAAACCAAAATCATATATGATTGAAGTAGTGTATTTAGGACAACTTATCTTGATTTCAGCAATAGTTTCCTAGCTACCAGAGACTTAACTCTTCATTCAATGATTTATTTTAAACCTAAGTACAAACACGTATTTCTAAAAAAAACAGGCGACTTACGGGTCACCTGTTTTTGTCCGGGCCAAAATGCTGACACCAGAAGGGTAGGCGTATTCATAATTTAATAAACATGAACTGGACTTCGTCTTCACTCATCTGCATACGAAGCTGTATATAATGGAAGCCTTTTTTAAGGCCAGAAAGTTAGAATGCAAATCAGTCCTGTAATCTTGTTCATTGGAATGCCTTCCGGTTATTACATAAATTGAATTTTGTTTGTTTATCGATTCATTGCATTATACAGTGCAAATTAACAGAGCATCCTTTAAGAGAAGATCATGTACCTATGAATGTTGTGAAAAAACCATGCAAAGTAGAGGCCTTCTAATTTTCTTGTTTCGTAAAAAAGGCATCTCCCGAAACATAGGTGTTGTTTCTTTGGAAATGAATCATACGTAGAAATAAGGAAAGTGTGGCTGTGAGTGAAAGCTAAAAAAGGAGACTATCGAAATGAAATGATGTAAAGCATAAATGAATGTATTGTCAAGAAACACGCATAATAAACATTATATATGAAATTAATTAAATTTAGATAAAATTTGAGGCCCCGGTAGCAAAAAATCAATATCATTTCTTCTTTATTTAAATGCAGGAAAACAGGGTTGGAATACACCCCGTCTTTCCCGTTTACCGGTTTTTACCCTAAAAAGGCAGAAACAAAATTGGTTTTGCCGGAATTCGCTTAAACAAAAGCATGATTATGCACCCGGGGTGTTGGCATTGTGAAGAATCGGAATCAGGATAAGGAAAGGGAATAAAGTAATTGCGGTGACTCCTCCTCCCAGGCCCCAGGCTTTGCGCCTCATTACTTTCTTTTCTATAACGGATCGGTCCAGTCTTGCCTGTTCATATCCATCTATGGCGGCCTGATTATAAGTTCCTTCAGAAGGGGTATAGCCTTCCTCTTCTATTACCGCTCCTGCCGGTGCAACAGCATTGCCCCCATAACCATCCAGTTGATCTTTGTAATAAACAAACCATGCAGTAGCATCAGTTTCATTCTTGTCCGGTTTAGGAACACTTACTTTTCCAAGATGGGCGGATGCGTTGCAGCTTTGAATTAAAACACAGGCCGCAAGGAGCAGGGGGATGAAGATGGTTTTCATAGTAACAGGGGTTTAGGATGGTTAGCTATGAGTGAGACGTCATGAATCCTTCATGGTTGAGTATTTAGGAAATTTTAACATTTCCTAAAACAAATACCTATTAATGTGTATCTAAAAATGAGCGCTCAAGGGGCCAGAGATAATAATTATGGGTTGTTATTGTGCAATAGCGGAATCAGGATAAGCAATGGCAGCAGACAGACTGCTGTAACGGAGGTAATCAGCACTGCGGCGCTGCGTGTGGCCACTTTCTTTTCTTTTACCATACGTTCCAGCCGGGCTTGTTCATAACCATCGACGGCGGCCTGATTATAAGTTCCTTCCGATGGTGTATATCCCTGCTCTTCTATAACTGCCCCGGCCGGGGCCACAGCGTTGCCACCATATGCATCAAGCTGGTCCTCATAATAAGCAAACCATTTTTTTTCATCTGCCTCATTTTTATCAGGTTTAGGAACGGTTGCTTTCCCAAGATGGGTTGATGCAGTACACCCCTGAATTATAATACAAATTACAAGAAACAAGAAAGAAGAAAGAGATTTCATGACAATAAGGATTAGCGATTTTAGCAAAATTAAATTATTTCCGCTCTGTTATTCAAAAAAAGCGCTCTTTATGGGCCTCCTGGAATATTCTTTGCCCGATCGGCAGATTCGTCCATTCTGTCGCTTATTAACATCTTACAGTAGATTCCATTTTTAAACTTAGCCTTATTATTTAATATTTGTTGAATTAATATGATTCACAATATAAAGTATTTTAGAGGGGTGATGCTGACTTGCATGCTATTGTGCTTGCATGCGGGTATATCCTCAGCACAGAACGCGACTCTTTCCCAGATCCATATTGACGAATATTTCAGCTACAATAGTCTGGATTCTATTTATCGTGTGTTCAATCACAAATACGGGGTAAAAGTAGAGTATGATACCGCCTTTTGTAAGACTAAAAAAATATCTTACTGGTTCCATTCAACGGATGCCGAACAAGCTATTAAAATTACCTTACGCAACACGGATTATACGTATAAGATCACTCCTGATAATGTTGTTCACTTGGTGAAGCAAGAGCTGACAGAAACTGACAAGCCCATAAAAGACCCTGAACCGGATTGGGCACAGGAAAAACCGAAGGAAAAGGCGCTTCCTCCAATAGCAGTTATAACCAATGATTATAGTGGCCCGGCTCAGACCACTCATTTTATATTGTCTGGAAAGATAAAAGACAGAAGTAATGGAGAAGCTGTGCCTTTTTGTCTGATACGGGTGCGCGGAACCTCCTTAGGCGTCACAACAAATGCCGATGGTTATTTTACCTTGCTCAATGTACCAAGTGACACCTCGGTATTGTTGATTAACTACATCGGTTTCCGGATTACCGAATTTCACCTTACCCCAAAGCTGCCGAAAGAGCAATTGAGTGTCGAGTTGGAGCCCTTGTCACGGTCATTGAATGAAGTAGTAATTACCGGTCAGCGTGAATCGGCTATGAATGTGAATAATACCGAAGTAAGCACACTTAAAATGACTCCGCAGAAACTGGCTCAGCTTCCGAATGTAGGTGATAAGGATATTATGCGTGCTTTTCAACTTATGCCAGGAGTGTCGAGCAGTTTTGAATCTTCTTCAGGCTTATATGTAAGAGGAGGCACCCCGGATCAAAACCTTGTCTTATATGATGGCATCACCATTTATCATGTGGATCATCTTTACGGGTTTTTCAGCGCATTCAATGCCAATGCCATCAAAGATGTAGAGTTGTATAAGGGAGGATTCGAATCGAGATTCGGAGGAAGAATATCAAGTGTGGTGGAGATGACAAGCAAGGATGGAAATCAGAAGAACTTTAATATCGGTGGGGAAATAAGTCTGCTCAGTTTTAACCTCTTTACCGAAATCCCTATTAAGAAGAAATGGACCTTTATCGCTGCCTTTCGCCGTTCTTTTAAGGGACCTATCTATGATGAGATCTTTAGCAAATTTAACTCGACAGCAGTAAGTAATGCTTCCAATGGCGGGAGTGGTGGCGGCGGCGGATTCGGTGGGCGGCATGGAGGTTCTAATGCGACTACTCCGGCATCCTATTTTTATGATTTAAACTCCAAACTCACCTACCGTCCTTCGGATAAAGATGTGATATCCGGGAGTCTTTTTACAAGCACAGATAATCTGGATAACGGATTTGATCTCAATACCCCATCCTTTCTCGCTGCCCAGGGCATTAATATAAATATTCAGAACAGCGATCTTACCCGCTATGGCAACCTGGGTGCTGCAGTGAAATGGGCGCGGAAGTGGAATACCAAACTTTATAGCAATACCCTGATCAGTTATTCCAACTATTACAGCGATAGGGATAAAACGAACGCAGGAACTATTACGGATGCCAGTGGTAATACCAAAACGTTTAGCAATGGGACGATAGAAACCAATAACCTGATCGACTACAGCCTTAAGTCGGATTATCAGTGGAATCCGCTGAAGGGAAATATTGTAGGCTTCGGGGCTTTTGTTTCGTATTATGATATAGCGTATAACTACAGTCAGAATGACACATCTACAATCATTGACAGAAGGAATTATGGCCTCCTGGGCGGGGGATATTTGCAGGATAAAATAAAACTCTTTAACGACAAGTTGCAGTTAACACCGGGTATCCGTTGGAGTTATTTCAATGTGACAAACAAAACGTATAACGAACCGCGGTTCTCTGCCATTTATAATTTCAACGATAAATGGTCATTTAAAGCCGCTACCGGCAGTTATTACCAGTTTGTAAACCGGGTAACGCGTGAAGATATCCTGTCGGGTAGCAGGGATTTCTGGATTCTTTCCGATGGAAATCGTATTCCGGTAAGTAACGCCCTTCATTATATTTCAGGAGTGTCGTATGAAACATTGGGTTACTTGTTTAGTGTGGAAGGGTATTATAAAGTACTGAGCGATCTGACAGATTATACGCAGCGTTTCAATGTCAGTCCTACCCGAATCAATTACAGCGAAAATTTTTACACCGGTTCCGGAACAGCACAAGGGGTAGAGTTTCTCGCTCAGAAGAAATTCGGAAAGCTTACCGGCTGGATCAGCTACACACTGAGCAAGACCAGGGATCATTTTTCCGTGTATTCCAATTCGGATTATCCTTCCGATCAGGATGTGCCTAATGAGTTTAAGATTATATTATTGTATAAATGGAAGCGCTGGGATTTTTCTACCACCTGGGTGTATGCCACCGGCCGACCATATACAGCGCCTTCAGGAGCTTATGGAGTAACTTTGCTGGATGGAAATACAGCTGATTTTTTCACCGTTACTTCTCAGAACAGCCTCCGTTTACCGGATTATCACCGCATGGATATTTCGGCCAACTATAATCTCAAAACACCAGAGGGAAGAAATATTGGTTATATAGGATTCTCCATCTTTAATGTATACAACAGAGCTAATGTATGGTATAAAACATACCAGATTGTGGGCTCGCAGATTGTGGAAACAGATGTGGATTATCTGGGAATAGTTCCAAACATCACTTTGTCATTAAAGCTTCGATAACATGCAAATGAAACAGTTGAAAACAGGTTGTTTGCTGCTGCTGCTACTTTCTTTTTGCTCATGTAAAAAAGAAGTAGCGGATCCTTCTTTTACGGATACGCCTGTTGTACAAGGTTATCTGGAACCTGGTACAACCCCAATACTTAATATATCGCGACAAGTGGCATTTTCAAGCACCGCTACCTATGCTCCTGATAATATCAATGCATTGAATGTTCAGATCATTTATAACGATACAGTCTATACGATGAAGCCACTTGGCAATGGCAATTATGTGGACAGCAATCTGTTTATCTCGAAAAATGGCACCTATGGGTTGCGGTTTGCCTACAATGGAAAAACGGTAAGTGCCACTACCAGCATACCGCCCAAACCAACCGGGTATTCAGAATCGACTGATACGATGTCAATCGTGCAGGAAGGAACAGGTGCAACAGGTGGAGGAGGCGGGTTGGGCGGGTATCGTCCGAATCCTTTTATCATGAGCTGGTCCAATCCGGATGCATCCTATTATATAATTGTTGTGGAAAATATCGAGGTGAACCCGGTTGCCATCAATTTGAATGAAACAGCTCCTCCCCGGATTTTCCGAAACCAGCCTACTCAAAGTAATCAGTATCAGATCAACTCGAGAGAATTTCATTTTTACGGGCGTCATCGTATGATTCTTTATCATCTGAATCCGGATTATGCTTCGTTATACAATAATGATGGTAGCAGCTCGCTGAATCTGACCAACCCTCAGACCAACCTGACGAACGGGCTGGGCATCTTTACCGGACTCAATGCAGATACCCTGATGGTTACCATTTATAAGCCTTTATAAAAAGAAGTAGCATTCCTTTTATCCCCCTGATTTTGTACCTTTGGTGTAGCAACATCCAGCATGAAAACGGCTTTCAGAACATCAGGAATAAGTATTTTTCTTGTTTTATTCCTCCTTTCAGGTGATTCCTGTAAAAAAGAGCCGACTGTTACCTATGGTTCCGTCACCGTTCACATCTCCTTGATTGATTATAACTACGCTCCTTACACCGCAGGCACCTGGCTCAGCTCAACCAAGATCAAGATACGTTATGCAGGCGTGTATCTGGATAGCCTCGTCAATCTGTACGGAGCTTTTAATCTGCCTCAAAGCACCCCCATTGCCAGTCCATGCACGGCTCATCTGAATGAGTTGAGTCACACGTTCCGGATTCAGAATAATGTTCTCAATTCACTTGAAATATCGGACCCTTCCGGGCTCAGAATCTCGTATCAGATCAATAATACTACGTCTTACTTTTCCACTGTAAGCGATAGTACCACCTCCTATTTGTCCAATACGGGTTGTCAGCTCTATCTGTTTCCGGTACGATAATCTATTTTCACCCTCTTCAGAATTATTCAGTATTTTTGAATTCAACCCACTAATGCAAAACAACAACTATACCCCTCGATCATGAAAAAAGCAAATCTGTTTCTATTTATAATATTGGCATTTACTGTTTCAGTGCCTAAAGCACAAACCGTTTATAAAGAATATAAGGTGGGTCATCCTATCTTTCTAAGTCTGCCTGACTATATGAGCAAAACTGCCGGTATCAATGCTGCTGCCGCTGTACAATATAAAAGCGTAGTAAAAGATGTATACGGTTTCGTGATTGAGGATAACAAGGAAGAGATGGGGTATGTGGATATGAATTACAGTAATATAAATGAGTTTTATGATGACTTTATAAAAGGCTTTACCAAGGATCTTGAAAAAGCAGTTGTTTCTACCCCGTTGGCTCAGAAAAAGGGCGAAACCAATTTTATAGAAGCTGACCTGAGTTATTATGATACCGATGCCAAGGCAGATATCTATTATCTGGTAGGGATTGTAGAAACAAAAACTTCCTATTATAAAGTTCTTTCCTGGGCCGCCGCCGAAAATAAAGATAAGTTCAAAGCTGATTTCCAGAAGATACTTTACAGTCTTAAGGATTAGGCGGGCAGGATAAAAGCGGTATTGTTAACGGACGGGCCATTGTTTATCCAATGCTACGGCTTCTTTAAGCAGTTTACGAATGGCTTTTTCATCAATCTCTTCCGGGGTGGTATAGATCTTGTAAAAGATCTGTTTGTTGCTTCCGTGTTTCAGATAATTGTCGACGTCTTCCAGTTTGCAGCCATACCAGAACCCGATCAATACACCTTTTTTGATACCTCCTCTGGGAACAGTAGAGGGCCATATAATACAGATTCCTTTATGGCCATAAAAGAACGGAACGCTATACGAGATTTTTTCGCGGCAATAGGCGGGCAGTGTTTCTTTTACAATTTGTCTGAGAATATCCACGATGATGCGTTCCTCTTCCGGAAGCAGATCATAGAGTTCGGGCAGAGAAGTTATTTTGTAGCCCATTACATCCAGCCATTTAGTTTGTAATATAGGATCGCAGTGAATTCGCGCAGGCAATTGATTTCCAGTTTCAGGTAGTTCCAGCAATTGTAGCGTAGACCCAGGTTGGAGCTTACATCGGGAATATATTTTTTTCCTCCCAGCTTTTTATAGTCAAATTCCAGATCAGCAAACATGGCATTCTCGAACGATGCCTGACCGCCCACATGTATAAAACCCGCTTTGCGAAATGTGCTCACCGTTCTTCTCATGTTTTCGGCACTGGTAACAAGGACAAGATTGGTAGAAAGCAGTTCCGGAAAGTCCTGAGCCAGGCACAAAGCCTGCTCACGGGTATTGGTACCTCTTTTTTCTATCCGGATAAGACAGGAGTCTGCTTTACGCAGGATCAGCTCTTCCCGCATATCACCGATAACGGCGGTATCTTTTGGATGTACAATAAAGATCTTGCTTTTAGGATATTTTACCGAGAGCGCTGCCGTATAATACAGACGAATCAGGTTTGCTTCACTTGGCATACCACTTCCTCCCAAAAAAACAATGGCATCGGGTTTAAAGATATACTTACTGTTGCTGGTGCCCAACCAGGCTGTTACATCATAAGGGATACGGGTAAAGGAAAAAACAAGGAGGAGAAAGAAAAAAATGCCCAGCATCAGAAAGATCCAATGGAACACCTTTTTTATGGTATGTAATATGGCCTGCATCTTACCACGAATATAACGGAATTCCCTTTAACAGAATTGTCGGTGGTGGAAGATGCAGGAGCCGGTGCCGACATTAATTTTCATAGCTTTGAGTTGTCATCTTATCAGGTAAATGAAAAGCATTTTTCTCCTATTCTTTTTTCCCACATGGGTGTTTGCCCAAAGCATACGGCTGGAAAGTCTGCGTCAGGAGGTAAAACAGGATGTACGTCAGGGGAGGTATGAAAAGGCCGTCTCGATACTGAGCAACAACCTTTCTAGCATAAACAATGACACAACGGGTTTGTTCGACGCATTGATCAATCTTTGTCTTTTTGAAAAGCGATGGAAGGAGATAATCGGAGCTTATTCGGGGCATCATTGTGCGAAAGGAGAAGATACCACTTCCTTGTCCCTCGCCCGATATTATACCCAATATCCGGCTGAGCAAATACAATTAAATAAGTCGATTGATGTTCCGTATAAGCCAAGTCCTTCGGGAACCCCTATTGTCGAGGTTCGGATAAACAGGAAGACTTATCATTTCTGGTTTGATACGGGTGCGGGCATTACAGTTCTTTCGGAAAGGACGGCTGCACAATGCGGAATAAAAGAAGAAAAAGGTCAAGCAGGCCAGGCCTTGGCAGCAACAGGCAAAACAGTTTCGGTTTCTCCCGGGGTGATTGATTCCTTACAGATTGGAGAGATGAAAGTATATCATCATCCGTGCATCATCCTCAGCAACAGAAGTCTTGAAATAAGAGTACTGGGGATACGCATTCTGAAGATAGATGGTATCATAGGCTGGAATATTTTGCAGGAACTGGATGTGACTATCCATGGCAAGGAAAAAGTAATTTCATTAGGGCTGTCGTCCAGTCATCAAAGTGATGAGCATAATTTTTTCTGGTATGGTACACCTCTTATTGCCTGTAAAGATTCAGCAGGAAAAGGCTTTTTTTTCTTTATCGATACCGGAGGCGATCAGCCAGGTTTGTATGAGACAGCTTTGACAAAAATAGATACAAGCAAGGCGAAGAAGAAAACAATTGTGTTGGGTTCTGCAGGAGGAGTGCGGAAAATCAACTCCTTTCTGTTTCCCCGTTTCAAGATTATCGCCGGCGGTCATACTTTTATTTTGGAGAATGTTTCCGTATACCCTAACAACCCTGAACTGCTTTATGCTCCTGATGGTGTATTTGGGATCAACGAGTTTAAGAATACCACTCTTCGTTTTAATGTGAAACAGGGATATCTGATTGTGTGTGATTAGAACTGATCTGAACGGTTCAGGGCCGGAATGTCTCTCTGTCAAGTATCATAAAACGTTGCCCCAGATAGGTTGTACCTGATTTGAAAAAATGGGGAATGCGACCATATTCCCTGAATCCTATCCTTTCATATACCTTGATTGCTCTGGCATTCTCATTTACGACCCCCAGTGTAACAAGTTCTATTTCGGGTTTCAGAAAGGCTTTTTCTATCGCTTTTCTGAGCAGTGCGGGGCCAACGTGTTTGCCAGCATAGTCTGGCTTAACATACATCTGTACAATATCTCCGCGATGTTTAGTCTTCAGACGACCTTCTGAATGAAAACCACATAATCCTATCAGTTGTTCCCCGTCAAAGGCACCCATCATAAAACAATCTTTATCTCCCTTTTTTATAATTTGTTCAAACTTGAGTTCAGTTTTTTTACTTTCTTCTTCATAGGTGGATCCAAAGTTGTCAGGAAAAGATCGAAGGCATTCAAGTCTTGTTTTCCGATATGCCAGGGCATCCGATGGCTGAAGGTGACGAAAGATAATATCCATACTAAAAAAAGGGTGTGAAGGTTATACGGACTTACTGTGGCGGCTCTGTCAGATTGGGATCTTCGGCCTCTTTCTGTTTTTTGAATTCGAGCTTGCCGAATTTATAGGTGAGGTTGATACCGAACGAACGATAGGGTAACTGACGATCGGTGAGCAAGCTGAAATTAGTTCCCGATAATACCGTTTGCTGATCAATGTATTTATTAAACGGATTTGTCGCTGTTGCTGCAATACTGAACTTTTTATGAAAGAACTGTTTGCGGAATGCAAAGTTATAAGTAGCAAAGGCTGGCATTGTTCCCTGAGCATTTATCCTCAGGGAATTGTAGTTCCCAAATATTTCCACACTCAGGGAGCTGCTTACTTCATACGATGCATTTAAATTAACACGGTAGTTGAAACCATGCACATCTCCACCGGAAGAAAGTCCGGTGATGATATATCGCTCAAATGCAGAAATATTCGAGCGAAGCGTAAGTTTTGATTTAACAGGCACGGAGAAAAACAAATTCCCTCCCAGATTGTTTTCATGCCCGATATTTTCACGGGTGGTTACAGCCACATTTGCATAAGTGGAATCTCCGATTTTGTAAGTCGGATAAAAACGGGTGTAGGATTGAATATCATCTGTATTCAGTCTTGCAAACAGGGTTGCCACAAAGGTGGTACCCTTATCAAAGGTTTTATTATAACCGAGTTCTACCTTGTCGGCTTGTTCGGGAAGAAGGGCAATGTTACCGGTAGTAATATTTCGTGGATCGCTTGCATTCAGGAAAGGATTCAGGTCATTGTATCCGGGTCGTTGAATCCGGTGAGAATAACTAATCTTGAGTGTCTGATTGCCGGCAAAGGTATGAGACAATACAGCCGAAGGGGCAATGGTTCCATAAGGATTGATGGTGGTGTTACCCACACCCGAAAAATCGGCTTTTGCTGTGGTGTATTCATAGCGCCCTCCGGCTTTCACATCCAGAAACTGAAATAATTTGAATGTAGCGGAGAGATAACCTGCATAAATATTCCGGTCGTAGGTAAGTGAAGAGGATTGAGTTGTATTATAATCATAATTACCCGTGCTAGTATTGAGCAGATATACATCCGATGTACTGCTGATCTGATCAAGGACTGTTTTTACTCCCGCTTCCAGAATCACGTCTTTCTTCAGGGGCTGGGTATAATTGATCTCCACATTGGTTTCTTTGGAAGTGCCAGGGTTATTACCGTACGATCCATTGTACACTGATTCGGGAGACAAATATTCCTGTGTCTGTTTATAATAAGAGAAATTGGATCCGTAGGATGAATTATACAGTATATCCAGCTGAGGGCCATCTTTCTTAAATACTCTTTTATAACTCAGGTTATAGTCATAGGACTGCACGGAGGAGTTGCTGGCTGTATTGATTCCATCGTTCACGTTGGAAAGCTGGTTGCCATAAGCATCTGTCAATACAGTCTGTCGGCCGGCTGTGCCCGAATTGCTGCTGCCGAATGAATTGTAGTTAAAACCTCCGGTGATATTGTCTTTGGAAGTAGGTTCCCAGTCGAAACCGGCTCCTGCCTGATAGCCGTTTCGCATAAAATCACTTTGTCCGTTCTCTATGAGGCTCGTGTTTTGTAAGGCCACCGGATCCTGTGATTGCCGGTTCATGGTATTGATAGTAGTGGATGTAAGCTGAGCATTGCCACTTACAAAAGCGTGAGCTCCAAATTTTCCTTTACGTGCATTCAGGTTAAACGAACCGTTTTCCAAACGGGTACCGGCAGAAAGAGAAAGATTTCCATTTACGCCCTGGGCCGTCACCTTTTTTAGAACAATATTGATGATGCCTCCTGTTCCTTCCGCATCATATTTAGCGCCTGGGCTGGTAATCACTTCTATGCTTTGTATCTGACTGGCGGGAATAGATTGTAATACATCGGTCAGATTATTTCCAAAAATGCTGGACGGTTGTCCATTAATCAAAAAGCGGATGTTGGAATTTCCCTGAAGCTCTACATTACCATCCACATCAACAGAAACCTGAGGCACTTTCTTAAGGATATCTGTAGCTACTCCGCCTTGCGATGTAAGATCGTTTTCCGCATTGTAAACCATTTTATCAATCTTGTTTTCAATCAGACTTTTGTCGGCGGTAATGGTTACTTCTTTTAAGGTTGCCTGGTTGTTACGCAGTCTTATTTTATCAAGTACCACCTGGGTATTTGACGCGCTGATAACGATATTGGTTTTGTAACCGGTTTGGTATCCCACAAAATAAATCACAAGACGATACGTTCCGAAGGGCACATTGGCAAGGGTGAATTTTCCGTTTTCATCGGTAGAGGTACCATTCACTTCCTTTTTTGATTCCATTTGTTCCAGCCCGATGGAAGCATACCCAACAGGTTGCAGGGTGGCCGAATCAAGTACAGTTCCTGATATTTTGCCCGTGTTTTTATCATCCTGTCCCTGAGCATTGGCTGAAATAGCTGCCGCCACCAGGAAGAGGAGGAAAAGGGCAGTTCTTATAAAACCTGCAAAACGGGAAACAGAAGCAAGAGAACAATCGCGCATGAATACAGAATTGATGAAGAGGACCAAAATTAGGGATGAATTCTGGATAAATGTTGAATAACAGGATGTTTTCGACCAGTGACTTGATGAGTCCTCCGGATTGATGTACAGCCGAGTATGATTTCTTTAACACCTTTTAACAGCGCAAACAAAGCAGTCCCATTGTTTTCACGCTATGGCCCTTTACCTTTGGTTCAGGATATGAAACAAATAGCACACTTGCTCCTTCTCTGGATTTTCCTGCTTAATACGGCCCCGGCTGTAGCAAGCATGTTGCCGGTTGTACAAAAGAATGAGCATTGTATTACGTCCTGTTGTGAAAAGAAACATACCTGCCATACAGGTAAAAATCAAAAGAAGGATAACCGTGAAAATTGTTGCGATAACGGAATATGTACTTCGGGTAACTGTTGTGTCTGTTGTTTTTATTTCAACGAGCATGAATTGAGCATGAGGTTTGCAGAGCAGAAAAACAAAACAGCCCCTTTCGTTCATAAAAATGAAAATGCCCTTTCTTCATATCTATCCAATACCTGGCAACCTCCCAAGACAGTTTAAGTATGTCCATTTCTTCGGAAACAATACTATTCTATACTTAAACTATAAAAACCTATAACATGAAAAAGACAATTGTAGGCATGGCAACCATGCTACTTATTGCCGGGACGTCCGTATATGCCGGTAATGACAAGACAGATTCAAATACCAAGTCGAACAGCAAATCCTGCACATGCACGAAAGATTGCTGCAAAAGCTGTGGTTCTAAAGAGTGCACTTGCTGTAAGTAAGTGATGTCTGAGTGATTAAGCGGCTGTTTCCGGAAGGGACAGTCGCTTTTTTTTTGGAGATAATGAGCTGTTTATTAAAGGCTTTCCAATACTTAGTATCAGCACTATTGTTAACTGCAAGTAACTACTAATAGTGTATCATAAGGGAAACACCAAAAATATTTGAAAAAAAATTAGGAGATAATATTTTTATCCCTACATTTGTCTACCAATTTAGTAGACTATTAGGTTTGCTTTCATTGGAACCTCCAAAACCGCTTCGTGGTAATGGATAAGGAGGCTTGGATTTCAAGTATTAAATGAATGAAATGAAAAAGTTTTATAAAATATCAGTATTCGAGACCTTGATGTTCCCAAGCATTCAACCTCCTGAATTGACGACAAGACCCTTTTCTTGTTGTTGTTGTTAATATCTCTCACTTCCCATTAAGTAGTTAAGGATTACACTTTCCTGCTATTCAATTGCATCCGAAATAACCTTTGGTTCAAGGTGGCGCTTGCGCTGACTGCCAACTTCGTTTGCTCTTGAATGAGCTGCATGGGCTTCCTCTGTAAACAAATCAAAAAATTAATTTAAAAACAATAACCATGAACCTATCAAAAACAATTACAGCGATTGCCTTCCTGACAGCGCTGTCTCCTGCTGTCTTTTCGCAGAACACGGAAAAAGCAAAATCGGATTATGTGTATTTAACAGGTACCCGATTTACGTATCCACTTATTGAAAAATGGATAGCGGAATACAAAAAGGAAAACCCATCAGCGCGAATAGGGCTCCTGAAAAAGGGCGAAGTGACTGACAGTGCGAATGTGTTTATCGTCTCTCACAAGCTCGACGACGCGAAACAGAAGGAAACCGATGCATACGTGCAGGTTGCAGAATACGCTCTGTTACCTATTGCCAACGAAGCAAATCCCATTGTTAAGAAAACGGCAAAGACTGGAATTGATGGGGCCAAGTTCAAAGAGTTGTTCATAAAAGGAAAAGATGACGAGTTGTTGACACAGGAAGAGAAGACCCAAAGACAGGCAAAAAATCCGTCGCTTGTCTACACCCGCGCAACGGCATCTTGCGCTTCCATCTCCTTTGCCGATCATTTTGGATATGTATGGGAAGACATCAATGGGAAAGGTGTAAGCGGTGATGACAAAAATCTGTTGCAAGCGGTACAGAAAGACACGAATGGTCTTTCTTACAATAATTTGGGATATATCTATGACCTGAAGACGCGCTTGCCGGTAAAGGGAATTGCAATAATTCCGATAGATCTGAATCAAAATGGGAAGTTGGATCCTCAAGAACAGATTTATGGGAACCTGGATCAGGTGATCGGATATCTGGAGAACAATCCGGATGAAAAAGGAATACCTACAGCCTATGTAAATCTGATTTTCAATAAGAGCCAACCCAATGCAGCCTTGCAATCATTCCTGTCGTGGGTATTGACCAAAGGACAAAAATATAACCATGAAGTGGGTTTTTTCAATGCTCCTCCCAAAGCATTGGCCAAGCAACTAAAGTCGCTCCCGATCATACCAAACTGAACCTGGAATAAAAATAAAATCTTATGCCATACCCCATATTGAAATTTCAAAAAAAGATTATTTCACTCTTATTGTTCACGGGCGGTTCTTTATTCTCCTACGGACAAACTCCGCTTATCTTGAAAGGAAGGGTAATGGCGGAGCTGTCACGGGAGCCTTTACCCGGTGTTATTGTGCACATAAATGGAACCAAGGTGGGTACCACTACGGACACTGCAGGGAGGTTTGAATTGCAAACCACGCAACCTATACCATTTACACTGTTTATTGACTTCATCGGTTTTCAGACCAAAGAGATTGATGTGTACGAAGCTTCCGAGCCCCTTGAAATCATGCTTCAAACAACTAATTCCCTGAAACAAGTGGTAGTAGTGGGCTATGGAGAGCAAAGCAGAAAAGACATCACAGGCTCTATCTCCTCTGTACCAGCGGAATTGAAATCCCAACCCGTTTCTTCCGTCGAAAGGCTTTTAGAGGGATCAACTGCTGGAGTTGCGGTTACGCAAACGTCCGGGCAGCCAGGCGCAGGGGTGAGTGTGCAAATCAGAGGCAACAATTCCATCACTGCCGGCAGCGATCCTTTGTATGTGATAGACGGGTTTCCAATCAATAATGATTATGGAGTAAATGATGCCGGAGTGATAGGCGGGCCTAAGATAGATCCGCTTTCTACCATACCTACTTCCGACATAGAATCTATCGATGTATTGAAAGATGCTTCTGCCACCGCCATTTACGGTAGCCGGGGCGCAAACGGAGTAGTTATCATCACCACCAAGAAGGGTAGCAGAGATCAATCCTTGGTTACTTATGATGAATACACCGGGGTTTCCGAAGTGACAAAGGAAATTCCGTTGTTGAATGCAGGGGAGTGGTGGCAGTTGCGTAAAGATGCTGCAATCAATTCTGGTACGTCAGGGGCATTGGAAGGGAAAAATGCATCCATCCTGGCGACTGCAAAAAATCAGGGTTATGCTATCGATACTTCGGGTCAGGGTACGGACTGGCAAAAAGCAGCCTTCCGTAGCGCAATCACTCAGAATCATAATTTATCGATTCTCTCCGGTACGGATAAAACCAGGTTGGCAATCGCATTTAACTATTTGAATCAGGATGGTGTGCTAATAAATACGGGATTTGTGCGATATGCGGGTAGAGTAAATGTGGAACACAAATATAGCCGTAAATTTAAAGTATCTGCCAATATCAATGGGAGTATATCCAGTGCGAATGTGGCTCCGGCAAATGTGGTCAGCAATTTATTACTGACTCCTCCCGGTCTGCCAATTTATAAAAGCGATGGTACTTTCGTTCTTCAAAGTCCGTTCGAATCGGCTAATCCGGCAGTAGTAAACCCGATTAATACGCTTACGAATGAGATTAACCAAAGCAAGACAAACCGCCTTCTGGGAAACACGGCTCTGGAATATGCCATCCTCGATCATTTGACTGCAAAAGTTCTGTTTGGGGCAGATATTCTCGATAATAAGCAAAATCAATACCTGCCTCTCACCACAGCCGAAGGTCTTGCTTTAGGGGGGTATGGGGCTGTAGGGTCTCAATTTACAATCAATTGGCTGAATGAGAATACACTTTCCTATTCCAGAATTCTGAATGGTGTCCATTCACTGAATGTATTGGCCGGATTCAGTGCCCAGCATTCGGCTACAGAGGGTGAAATAACATCGGCAGCGGGTTTCCCGAATGACTTACTTACTTATAATAATCTGGGAGTAGGAGTGACTCCTCGTCCGGTCACCACCTCATCCGACGAATGGGCATTGGCATCCTGGTTGGGAAGGATCAATTATGGGTTTAAAGAAAAGTATCTCGTTACCCTGACGCTGCGCGCTGATGGATCATCCAAGTTCGGACCTGACAACAAATGGGGATACTTTCCATCCACTGGTCTGGCCTGGAATGCGAATCAGGAACATTTCCTCCGGGATGTAAAATGGCTTTCTAACCTAAAGGTAAGAGCCAGCGTAGGGAATACAGGTAACCAATCGATCCCATCTTATTCTTCGCTGGCGCAATTAGCATCTTACCGTTATAACTTTTCGAATACCACCGTTTCCGGGTATGCGCCTCTAACCGTGTCAAACCCTAATTTGGGATGGGAGAAAACAACTCAGACGGATTTTGGAACGGATCTGGGTCTTTTTAAAAACAGGATAAACCTGACAGCCGACCTGTACTACAAACTAACCACCAATCTACTGTTGAGTGAACCGGTGTCCGGCACCTCTGGTTTATCATACTATGATCCGAATGCAAACCCTGGTCAGCTTTCAACAGTGTATCAAAACATCGGAGCCGTAGAAAACAAAGGTTATGAAGCCGGTGTTGTCTCACAAAATCTCATAGGTCGTTTAAAGTGGAATACCATTTTTATCCTTTCTCAGAATTTCAGCAAAATTCTGTCGTTGGGTAACGGTATCAATCAGACTGTTCCCGATGCCAATGAGCCCTCCGTTCTGCAAGTTGGGGCTCCTTTAGGCTCCTTTCTGGTATATGAAACCAATGGCCTGATTAAAGCCGGAGGTCCTGCACTGACACCACAGCAAGATAAAAATCCGGGAGGTCAGAATTATGTGGATGTGGACGGTGACGGAAAAATCACATCCAACGATCGGGTCCTGATTAAGAATAATCCTCCCGTTGTTTTAGGACTCACTAACACCGTCCAATTTGGAGGATTTGATCTGACTATATTTTTTCAGGCTTCTATTGGTGGCAAACTTTACAATGCAAACAGAGCCGCACTTGAATTGGGTACAGGCTATACAAATGCTTCGGCCGATTTCCTTAAAGCCTGGACCGGGACCAATGCCGATGTAAAAGCGCCTTATCAGGATCCGGCCATTGTGGTATCCGATCGCTTTATCGAAGACGCTTCCTATTTGCGTTTGAAAAATATTACTATTGGGTATACATTGCCTTCTAGGCTTACGGAAAAAGTGAAGATAAAAAAATTGCGTTTGTATGTGTCAGCTCAAAACGCATTTACATGGACCCGATATACAGGTTATGACCCCGAAGTCAGTCTCAACGGACAGAGCCTGATAGAGAAGGGATATGATCAGGGAGTATATCCCAACAGCCGAACGATCCTTGGAGGCATCACCGTTACCTTTTAATTTTTTATCATACAAAAACTATTTATGAAAAAATTAATACCCCTATTGTCCTTTGTATTAATCATATCTACCTCTTCCTGCAAAAAATTTCTAGAAGAGAAACCGAAGAGTATTATTACGGAAGATAATTTTTATAAAACAGAAAGCGATGCCATTTACGGCATCAATGCAATCTATTCCATGCTTAATGCAGGAGGCTCTTCAGAGCAAACACCTTATAATACCTTGTTTAGTACAGGGATGGATATGGCTACTGACGATGTGGACCCGGGGCCAGGTGCTGTCAATGGGGATGTGCGGTCGCTCTCCGTGCTGGCGCAAACCTCTTCCAACCGCACTATATTTCAGCTCTGGCAACAACATTACGCAGCGATTGTAAAGGCGAATGTGGCGTTAACCAAAATTCCGGGCATCAGTTTTGATGCTGTTCTTAAAGCAAGGCTACTAGGAGAAGCCAGATTTTTAAGAGCACTATACTATTTCAATCTGGTGAGGTTATGGGGAGATGTTCCATTGGTTCTGGAATATAATCCCACAGGAATCACAGCATCCGACTATGCAAATGCAAGAACCTCCTCCACATTGGTGTATGCACAGATTGAAAAGGATTTGGGAGAAGCCGTAACGGTGCTCCCTGCGAGCTACTCGAGTCCTGATGTAGGCAGGGCAACTAAAGGAGCCGCATTGGCTCTGCTGGCCAAAGTTTATCTGACAGAAGCTTCTCTTCCTCTTAATATTACCAGACAGTATGCACTGGCTGTGAGTACAGCTTTGCAAGCGATGTCACCGTCGGAAGGAGGCACAGGAACATTCGGCTATGCGCTTCAGACAAACTATGCCAATGTATTTCTGCCCGCGTATAAAAACAATTCCGAGCATATCTTTTCTGCTCAGTTTAAGTCAAACTCGCAGTCACAGGGTAACAACCAATGTGCAAGAGCCATTTTCAATGGTGTGCCTGGATTGAGCGGGTCTTATTCCGAACAGGTGCGCTTTTACAAGAATGGAGCAGATAACTATTTCAGTATTTATAAACTATACCATGCAGGCGATAAGAGGAAGCAGGCCACTTTTGTGACCAAGTTTACAAGTCCATCTACGGGTCAGGCTATCGCTTTAAAAATTACAAACCCTGCAGTGCCCAATGATTCTACTCCCTTTTTCAATAAAGCATGGGATCCATCATCTATTTCCCTCACGAGTGAGTCGGCAGCCAATGTATCTATCCTCCGGTATGCCGAGCTTTTACTCATCCATGCAGAAGCAGAGAATGAGTTAAGCGGGCCTACCGGTACAGCCTATAATTCCATTAATAAAGTAAGGAACAGAGCGGGACTGCCAGCTCTTACTCCCGGTTTGTCAAAAGATCAGTTTCGCGATTCGTTGTATCTTGATCGCAGGCTGGAACTGGTATGGGAATACCAAAGGTGGTTTGATCTGATCCGCCAGAAAGATGCATCAGGCCAATCCATTTTTGTTGCAAGCCTTCATACGGTTGGGAAAACCAATGCAAAGGATTATCAGCGTCTGTATCCCATTCCGCTCAACGAATTGGCCGTTAATCCGAATATTAAGCAAAATCCGGGTTGGTAAATCTGTTTAGCTTTCAGACGTTTTAAATATGCTCCTGTTTACGGTAACAGAATTATCTGTTTTTGTAACTATTGTCGTAGGTCTCCCCATCAGTTCTTGCGTATTATGCAGCCAAGGCGCGTTTGTATACTTTCTTTTAGATAGTATACACAACGGAAGGAAATCCCTGTGTAGCAAATTGCGTTTTGTTTATTATATTTAGGTGTGATTAAAAGAATTAACATACTATTTATCAGTATAAATCATTCACCACACTTTATATTATGGAAAATAAAACAAACATGGATACATCGGGCAAATGCCCTTTTCATAGCGGACCTGCAAAACAAAGTGCGGGCAATGGTACCACCAACCGGGACTGGTGGCCAAATCAATTAAAACTGAACATTCTTCGTCAACGGTCTTCCCTTTCCAATCCCATGGATGAGAAGTTTAACTATGCGGAAGAGTTTATGAGTCTTGATTTGAATGGGGTAAAGAAAGATATCATTCATTTGATGACCGCCTCCCAGGCCTGGTGGCCGGCCGATTATGGTCACTATGGACCGTTCTTTATCAGAATGGCATGGCATAGTGCAGGTACGTATCGTATCTCTGACGGTCGCGGTGGTGCAGGTTCAGGTACACAACGATTTGCTCCGCTCAACAGTTGGCCTGATAATGTAAACCTGGACAAGGCTCGTTTGCTGCTCTGGCCTATTAAACAGAAATACGGGAGAAAAATTTCATGGGCCGATCTCATGATACTTGCCGGAAACTGCGCGCTTGAATCAATGGGTTTTAAAACATTTGGTTTTGGTGGCGGAAGGGAGGATGTATGGGAATCGGAGCAAGACATATACTGGGGCTCCGAAGCAAAATGGCTGGATGATAAACGTCACGCTGGAGACCGTGAACTTGAAAACCCGCTTGCTGCTGTTCAGATGGGTCTGATCTATGTGAATCCGGAAGGCCCGAATGGAAAACCTGATCCTCTGGCATCGGCCCGTGACATACGGGAGACATTCGGCCGCATGGCTATGAATGATGAAGAAACGGTTGCTCTTATTGCCGGCGGACATACATTCGGGAAAACACACGGTGCTGCGGATCCGGGCAAATATGTAGGGCGTGAGCCGGCAGCTGCCAGTATGGAGGAGCAAGGCCTGGGCTGGAAAAATACTTTTGGAACCGGAAATGGCGAAGACACTATTTCAAGTGGTTTGGAAGGAGCGTGGACTACCACACCCACAAAGTGGAGCAACAATTATTTTGAGAATTTGTTTGGATACGAATGGGAACTTACCAAGAGCCCTGCTGGTGCACAGCAGTGGAAACCCAAGGGCAACGCAGGCGCCGGTTTGGTACCTGATGCACACAACGCATCAAAGCGTCACGCTCCTACCATGCTCACTACTGACCTCGCATTGAGAATGGATCCTGCATACGAGAAAATTTCAAGACGGTTTTATGAACATCCGGAAGAGCTTGCCGATGCATTCGCGCGGGCCTGGTTCAAACTTACACACCGTGATATGGGGCCGCTAGCGCGTTATCTGGGAAAAGAGGTGCCCAAGGAAGTGTTGATCTGGCAGGATCCGATTCCTGCTGTTATACATGCCGTGATTGACGATAAAGATATTGCGGTACTGAAAGATAAAATTCTTGCATCCGGGCTTACCGTGTCTCAACTGGTATCAACTGCCTGGGCTTCGGCATCCACATTCCGCGGTTCGGATAAGCGAGGCGGAGCCAATGGCGCACGCATCCGTTTGACTCCTCAAAAGAACTGGGAAGCGAACAATCCGGCTCAGCTGGCAACAGTACTTAAAAAACTGGAAGACATACAAAAGGAATTTAATCAAACGGCATCCGGAGGTAAAAAAGTGTCACTTGCTGATCTGATTATTCTGGCCGGTTGTGTGGGGGTAAAGAAAGCGGCAAAGAATGCAGGTCATGATATATCCGTTCCTTTTACACCAGGCCGGGGAGATGCTACACAGGAACAAACAGATGCAGAATCATTTGCTGTTCTGGAGCCAACCTCTGACGGATTCCGTAACTACTTTAAAGGTAAACAACATGCATCAGCCGAGGAAATGCTGGTTGACAAGGCACAACTCCTGACCCTGTCAGCACCGGAGATGACTGTTTTGCTGGGCGGTTTGCGTGTACTTAATATTAACTCCGATCATTCCGTACATGGAGTATTCACCAAACGTCCGGAGACACTCACCAACGACTTCTTCCTAAATCTTTTGGATATGAGCATTACCTGGAAGTCTACATCAGATGCTCAGGATGTGTTTGAAGGTCGTGACCGTTCTTCCGGCACTGTCAAATGGACTGGCACGCGCGTTGATTTGATTTTTGGTTCTAACTCTGAACTCAGAGCCCTGGCTGAAGTGTATGCTTGTGCCGATGCTCAGGAGAAATTTATTAGGGATTTTGTGGGCGCCTGGAATAAAGTGATGAATCTGGATCGGTTTGATGTGCGTGGTTTGAAGAAAGCACAGTCGGTCTGATTTCTATTCAACGGCGCTCTGGCATTTTCTGAATCGTGTGATAGTCAATGTGAATTCATCTTTAGAAATTCCATGGCCTTATCCAGCGATACATCTCCGTGCGAGGTATTGTACAGACATTTGCGGTGATGAATCAGCAAAAGCTGGGGCGATTGATGCTGAATCTGATAACGTTCGGCAATAGCGTTGCTCAGGTTGCGATGCAGGAGCAGATCCAGATAATAAACATCCACGATCCCTTCATTCGTGTTTCCCATCTCCCGAACCAGGCTTTTCTTGGCCATGCCGCTTATATAACAGCTTGTGCTATGTTTGAAGATGACCTGTGGTTTAGTATCCGACAGCACATCTATTTCTTCCAGTTGATTTACTACTTTAAGTACGGTGAATTCCATAGTATACATTGTTTGTAATATTGCCGGAAGATACTTGTTGCTTTATTTATTTAGCGCTTCCTCTTCTTTTTTGATTACCCCGACTAATGTTTTGATGATGACTATTTCAATCAGCAGAAATGTGAGCGGCAGAACCAGCATGATATTTATGTTTCCCTGCACAAAGGATATAATAATGGTTTGAATTTCTATAAGGGCCCTTACAATCGTTAATATGACAAGGGCTTCCGGAGCACCTTTAATAATGGTTACAAAAGCCAGCGCTAAACCGATGGCCATGTTTCTGGCGGCAAATTCATAATTGGCATGTTTAAGGATGGCATTGCTAAGATCAAGTCCTGACCCGTTTTTAAAAAGCAAAGACATGTCGATATAACTCATCACTCCAAACCCAAGGTTTACAAGTGCTAAAATACCTACCGTTATTCTTACCCATTTAGGGACATTGTCAATATGTGTGCTCATGTCTTTTATATTAATAAATAATTATAGCCTGGACCAGAGAGGAGGCTGACACCTTTACAGTTTCAGAATCCCTAAAATTAAAATCAATTACCGACAACAATCCGTGTTGTTGCAGTTTCGGTCAACCCTCTTAAAACAGCAATATAAACTCCGGATGGCAATGCCGCTGCCTGATAAGTATATTGCCCGCTCCCTTTTGGGAGACTTCGGTTATTGAACAAGGTCGCAATTAGTTTCCCACCTAAATCATAAATTTCAAGGGAAACACTCGGGTCATCATTGGAAGTAGTATAGACGAACTCTGTATATTCCCTAAAGGGATTAGGGGCATTTTGAAGTAGCCAGGGCTTTTGACAAATTACGCAAACTCCTTCTTTTCCTGATGAGAATGGCATTGTGTTTTTAAGTTTAGCCACAAAGGGAGCACTGCCATATCCATTACCTTTCACAAATGCAGCATCGAACCAGGATACCTGAGATTTTAGGGTATAAAACATTTCTCCGGAGATGTACAGATTTCCGCAATGATCAAAAGATATGACCGGATTCTCCCCGCTCATTGGAATACTGCTTGTTTTTACCCATCTGTATTTGCCTTCAGAAGAGAAGCTGGCAATAAGGAGAGACATGTATGATTTTTTAATGGTATCGGTCTCCAAAATAAGCGGTGCCATATTTTGCTTTGAACTAACAGATGCATAAATATTATCTTCCTGATCTATTCCGATTGCATTTACCATTTCCGCCTTACTTGTCTTTGCCCATTTTAAAGTACCTCCTTTGGAAAAGCAAGCGAGAAGCATCTTTTTCTTTTGAGTCGTATCAATCTTTTCATCGAAGAAAGTACCATTGTTCTGAATATACCCTCCGATTACTACTTCATTATCGGTTACTTTTAGGGCGTTCATCCTTGACTCTCCTCCGGAAGTTTTCACCCATTTTAATTTCCCGGAGGACGTATAAGCAGCCAGGTACATTTCGTAGGGCTGGCTGGATTTTGTTTCCTTCTCCAAAACAGGTGCATCATAAGAACCACCGTTGCTGAAAACGCCGCCAATTTCAAATTCCCCGGCCATATAAATATCGCCTGCAGGAGTTACATCAGCTTTTGCATCATACAAGATGCAACAGCTTTTGGATTTATATTGAACATTCTGGCCCCATAAAGGTTTCATATCCTTATCCATGCAGAGAAGATAATTGGCTCCACCCACACCTGCTGAAAGTTTAATATTTCCAACTATTTTGTCATGCTCCATATGACCTGCAATAAGGAAATTTTCATCCGGAGTTATACAGAATGAAGTTGGCCGGGTAATAATGCCTGAAGTATCTTCTTTAATCCAAAGGGGTGTTCCATCAGTTTTCAGGCAGTAGATAAAACAATGGTGATAGCCAATTTTCTGCTTTAGTTCAGGAAAGAAGGCGGATTCTGAAGATGATCCAAGCACATAGATTTTGTTGTCAGATCCTCTGACTATTCCATGTACTTTAGCCGGGTACCGACCGCCAATAACTCTACGCATCCAATTTATGTGACCGGATGGATTATAGCTTACAATGAGCAGTGGGTTTTCAAAAACATTTACTTTTATGGAATCGCCATTTGAACTATGGAGCCAGGAATCACCAACTACAAAGTTCGGGAGAGCAGCTTCACCTGCTACAATAATATTTTCAGATTGATCAACAACCGCAACCTTAAAACCGGAATATAGATTGGAACTTGTTGAGGCCCATTCGAAATGCTGAGCAGAGGCTTTCAATACGGTGAGAAATAGAAGTAAGGAAAAAAGTATTTTCACGACCGTCTTCAAATTACTGCAGGTTTAGGGATGAGGTTTCTTAGAAACGTTACAAAAGGTAGTGATTCAGATCGAATAAATACCTTATCAGCCCATCATTGAAACAAGATGTGAATTTATAGAGAAGGAGTAAAAACAATTTTCCCCGCATTTCCGCTGGGGCCATTCGATCCTGAAAGTCCATTGGAGCCTTGAAGTCCGGAGCTTCCCGGAGGGTTTCCGGAACCGCCACTTCCTCCCTGACCTCCGTAACCTCCTCTGCCTCCTAATCCCCCCGATCCCGGAATACTAAGCGCTTTGATCAGATTCAGGTAAGGTTTAGCTCCCGGTGAATAGACAACGGTAATGTTTCCTCCGTCATATCCCCGTCCGCCGTCTCCACCATTGCCTCCATCTCCTCCGTTACTCCCGTTACCTCCGGGACCCTGAGTTGTTACAGTCGTAGTGGTCATGGTGCCATCACTTGCCGGCACCATCTGCACGTCGGTGGAAGTAGAGCCGGACGATCCTGACATTCCCTGAGAGCCATCACTTCCGGAATTTCCACTGATTCCATTTCCACCCCGGCTTGAAATGGATAAGGATCCACCCTGTGTATTAATACGGTAATTGTATATTTTGTTGTTTGTGTTATCCACCACTTTCACGTCTAATAGTCTGGCATGAATAACAGAATCGGAATAAAGATCAGCCGTTACTTTAAGATCGTGGCCTCTTCCATTGGATACGATATCGCATTGATAATTCGCAATGTAATCGAGGATAATCTGGAGTGTGTCTGTAAAGACTGGATTTTTAGCGAGGCTGGCTATGAGTTTCACTTTGTCTTTCGTAATCTTCAGCGGATTGTTGTCAATTTTCAAATCTCCTTTTGATTTGGAGATATGACTGCCATCGGATGCAAAAACAAAATCCTGAAGATTCTTGCTCGCCGGGGCCCATTTGTCAATAAAAGTGTTGTTATCAAAGCTCGTTCTGATTCCAAATTGAACATGATTTCCGGGGGCTTTTGAGAAAGACCCACTGGTCAGAATTTTTATTCCGGTCTCATAATTATAAGGTATCTGTTGAGTAAGGAGGAACTTATCTTTTTTTCCCAGGAACCATTTTCTGGTATAAACAGCAACCCTTACAGAATCTCCTTTTTTATAATCATTATTGCCTTTAATATGGATTTTGCCATTGAAGTAAGTGCCGCCGGTTACTTCTAATTTATATTTGCCCCAGCCTTTATCCCCTTTCAAATATCCTTTTGTTTTCAACACTTCCCCTTTGCTCGTGGTGGTTGTGATTCCCATGGACAATGATTTTCCGGGAATGCGAAGAACCGTTGTGTCATACTGAAGGGTGATTTTATCAGCGGGGGTATTAATCACCGGGTGTTTATCAGCCGATTGTCCGCAAACATGGATCGTTATTAATGTCAGTAGTAAAAATGCTAATCTCATAAACAGGGGTATGAATCGTGTATAGTTGGCAAATATCCACCGGTTAAATTCTATTGTGGGAAGATATATTGTAGGGTAAGACTAAGATATTGATAAGTAGTTGAGGATTTAGGCTTTTTTAACACAATAGCTGGGACCTGAGTGTTAGCATTGTACGAACCCCTTGACGGGTATTTATTTTTCTGCTCTGTTTTGAGTGACCATTATTTCTCGATAACTCAGTTTACTTGTAAAAGTCTGATATGCCCCTGCAAATCAGTCTCACCTGTTCTGGCGTTAGCCCAAAAAAGAGAGGTAACCGTACGAGACAATCTGAATATCTATCTGCATGGGCCAATGTACGTCCGTCGTGCTTATCCTGGTAATAGGTACTTTTATGGAGTGAGAGATAATGAAATACAGAGTTGATATCCATTTGCTTTAGAAAAAGAATCAACTTGTCCCGTTCTTCTGCATTCTGGCATAGAAGGTAAAACAAATGAGCATTATTTGTATCGCCTGCAGGGATCGAGGGTAAAACAATGCTCTTCTTCGCTTCCAGGTGTTTCAAGGAATCCATGTACATGTTCCAAAGAAGTATACGTTTTTCCTGGATTGGTTTCTTATTTTCCAATTGGGCATAAAGGAATGCGGCAAGGATATCTGAAGGGAGATAACTGGAACCGATATCCACCCAACTGTATTTGTCAATTTCTCCGCGAAAGAAAGCAGATCGGTTGGTTCCTTTTTCACGGATTATTTCTGCTCGTTTGATGAAGCGTTCGTCATTGATGACCAACATGCCCCCTTCGCCACAAATTATGTTCTTTGTTTCGTGAAACGAGAAAGCCGCGAGATGGCCAAAACTTCCGGCAGGCTTTCCCTGGTAATAGCTGTCGATAGCCTGGGCGGCATCTTCAATCACATAGAGATTATAGCGCAAGGCCAGTTCAAGGAGTGGCTTCATATCGCAGCAAAAACCGGCATAATGAACGGGTACAATAGCTTTGGTTCGCTTCGTAATTAAAGGCTCTATTGCGGAGATGTCCAGATTTGGATTGTCGGCACAGCTGTCTGAAAAAACAATATGAGCTCCGCGGAGAACGAAAGCATTCGCTGTTGAAACGAATGTATATGAAGGCATAATGACCTCATCTCCCGGTTGAATGTCAATCAGCATTGCGGCTATTTCCAATGCCGCGGTGCATGATGTAGTTAACAGGACTTTACGGAATCCATATGTCTCTTCAAAGAAAGAGTGACATTTCTTTGTGAAGAGCCCATCTCCGGATATTTTGCCGGATTCGACGGCAAGCCGAATGTAATCGGCTTCTTTTCCGGTCAAATAAGGTTTGTTAAAAGGAATATGCATGAGTTAGTTTTTACGAAGTATAGCTAGTCCGAAACCAGTTTTTCCATATCCATTGCCATTGTATAACATATACCGTTCTCCCTTATGATCGAAAATAAAAGGATATTCAACCGATTCGGAATCCCACCCGCTCGGAGAGATATTTATTCCCGACAATTCATCTTTTCGGATCCAGTTTAATGCATCGGAAGACTCTGCATATCCGATCCGGTAAGACAAGCCGCGGTACGAATACCACATCTTATAGATTCCTTTTTCTTTGATCACAAATGGTCGGCTCATGGCATACTCTGCTTCATTCTTGAATGGAATAGCGATGCGCCCGGATCGATTCCAGTGTAAGGCGTCAGTCGATTCGGCATATTTGATCAGATGTGCCATATCTTCAATTTTCGAACCCCAGCCCAGGTTGGATCCGTACCACATCCTGTATAAGCCGCTATCTTCAAATACAAAGGGGTATGAGATGGAAAAAGGATCCACATGCCCCCGGTCCATCAGCGGGGCTTGACTGTAACGTTCGTAACGCCCCGTCGTTTCATTCAAAATAGCCAGACCGATGCTGTTTCTCCAGGGAACAGTAACCCCGAGATTCCAGCCTAGATAGTAGAGAAATTTTTTATTATTTACTGTCAGCATACAAGAAAGGGATACTCCGCTATCGTCGAAGGTTCCGATTTCTCCCGGGCAAAGGACCGGCTCATCGGAAATAGCCAGGACGGTGAATGGAGGCTTGAGTTCAAGGTCGATATAGCCGATGTGAGCCCGGTTTTCTTTGGTCCGTGTGCTGAAATAGATACGAAATACGTCCCCATGCAGGTTTTCTGCCACACAGTTGGCTGCATGGCTTTGCATCCAGGGGTGGATGGCATGTGGTTCGAAGAGTTGTCCAAGTTTATCCCAGTACATGTTCAAGATATGGTTAGTTCGTCACTCCGCTTGTCGAAAACGGAAGAGCGGGCCGGGAGTATCACCTCCTTCGGATTCGTATTTTTCATAATAATGGCGCCTGCCGCGATCAAGGTTTCCGGAGCAATTTCGATGTTGTCACGAAGAGTGGCGTTGACACCAATAAAGCAATGGTGCGTAATGCGGGTAAAACCGGATACGACCACATGAGAAGTCAGAAAATTATGATCTCCAATAACTCCGTCGTGGCCAATGTGATTCCCACTCCACAATACGTTGTTGGAGCCTATTTTCACGAAAGGCTGAATCGTATTGTCTTCCAGGATAAAATTATTGTCTCCGATCGGTTCCTCGGTCAGGAACGAGCAGCGAGGGCTGATATAATTCGGAAGCGTATATCCGAGGCCTTTCATTTGATGGTACAGATTTTCCCGTACTTTGTTCATCTGATTGTACCCCACGGCAACAAACGCATCGCAAGTGGCTGGCGGGAAAAGTTTCTGCAGATCCTCGATAGCGTATACAGTTCGGTCGTCAAATGTAGGAGTATTCAGGTAAGCTCTGTTAACCGCATATCCCACCACTTCGTAGCCCTTGTCTTTTTCGAAATAAAACCGGGCTAAGCGGGAATTGGGAGAATTTCCTATGATGATGATTTTTCGTTTACTCATGATCCTGTTAGTTGAATTTTTTGGTGTAGGAAGGATATGCATCTCCGGTATTGAAAATAAGATCGAGAACACTCACCCCATGCTCAAAGGGCGGAAAAAGTTGCGGATATTCAGGATAATTACTGTAGTCAAAATAATGCACTCCAATATCTGCAGCTACGAAGAGCTCCTCCTGCATGTAATTTTTCGCCGCAGGCCCAGAGTAATAATCCGTAGCCCTTCTTTTTTTGCAAAGATCTACTAGACATTCTGTTTTTCCGGTTGCGAGTTCGAAATCGCTGGACCAAAGCATAGGTGTATGAATGTTCAATAGATCGCAGATGCCTTTCAGGAAAAGGTAGTTTACTTTGCTCAGAAAGACCTCTTCCGCCGCTTGGGCATAAAGATTCTGAAAATGCGATTTGTGTTTCTCGAAATGAGGAGCTCTCGAATAATAATTCACGATAGTGGCCCAGTGGTTTTTTGCCCAGGTGGGGTCTGAGATCCGGGTCTCATTAATCTTTTGATGGTATTTTCCTTTAACTTCTACAGGAATGGTCAGCCACTGTAGGCCGTTGTTCGTTTTTATATAATTCCGGTTTCTCCAGTCACGTCGTGTATACTGCATGTCGTCATACAGGATGAATTCATCTACCGACCGGATGGCGTCGAAGTAGCCTTTCCAGGGAATGTAGTTTGATTGAGTGATGATTATTTTTTTACTCACGATATTCGCAATAGCGTTCAAATAGAGTTTGTTCAGTGGGAATTTTTTTTGATCCGATTTATTCTCCATGCAACCACACTTTCCGGAACCTGGGATTCATATCCCAGGAAGCGGCGCAGGGCCGGATCATCAATATACTTTTCACCCAGGAATTTGGGTATGTCAATTTGCTGCTTTAGCAGGGGTTTAACATACACATGATTCACAGCGCGGCGGATATTGGGCGACCGGTTAAACCCTGCTTTGTGCAAAATCATTGAGTCGAAAACCACTACAGATCCGGCAGGGGCATTTACCTGCTTTTTATGTGATTCCATATATTTTGAAGAAGGAACGGTTTCCAGTTTGTGTGAAAAGGGGAGCACGATGGTGCCACCGGTATCTTCTGAAAAATCATCAATGCAGTATAAGGCGCCTATGGCAAGAGGGCTGGAAATCGAAAAATTCTGATAGGGCAAATCGCGGTGCCAGGAGCTCTGGTGGTGCTCTTCCTCCGGTTTGTTGATGATTCCGTTCTGTAGATGTAATATGTAGTAATCACCAAGCAATTGTCTAACCACATCATTCACGCTGGGATGTGCGGCAAGTTTCAGGAAATAGTCGTCGTAAGCCAAAGGCAGCCTAACCGTGTTCAGTTCGTTGATGCCAGCAAGTTCTTCCCGTGAAAACTCACGTACTTGTGCTTCGTTCAATACATCCAGACGTCGTCGGATTTCAATCAGTTCTTCCCCATTTAAGACATCTTTCAGGATTGTATATCCATTAATGCGGATCTCTTCCAGATGCAATTCCTGGTCTGATCCGACCCTTGTCTGATGTGTGATACCGTAGGATTTTTCCATGGAGGGGTGATTAAGCAAGTGTATATTCACAATAGACTACGAGGTTGCCGGTATGATTTTTATACAAGCGCTGCAACACATAAAACGGATAAAGTACCCACTGATTCAAAAAGATTTTCAGGTACCAGGGGAATACCGTTTTAAAAGGAGTACCCCGGTTGCCGGATAGGATCGTTTGCTCCTGCATAGACAGATTTTTTTTATACCCTTCATTCTTAGCCACAAGTCTGTTTGAAAGACCGAGGAGCCAATTGGAGAGGGGAAAAGTGAGCCCTGATAAATCAGTGATTCTTAGTCCGTATTCTTTTGCAATCGTTTTCAGATCTTCAAACTCATAACGTTTGTAATGCCCAGCTATCTCATCTTCAATACCCCAGTGCTTTTTTGAAGAGGGAACAAAAATGGCAATAGTCCCTGCTTTGTTTAACAGCTTTCTGCAAGAGGTAAAATATGCCTCAACCTGTTTTTCATCCAAGTGTTCAATAACCATGCTTGAAAAAATCAGATCATACTTTTCTGTGTGTGGGAAGCTAAGGAAATCCTCGTTAATGACTTTGTAGTGGCCTTCTTCTACGAAGCGGCTGTTTCGTTGTAGATTGTTGCGGCAAGCTTCCGCATTCAGGTCAAAGCCTATCCCTGTGTATCCATTGTGCAAGAGAATAGCAGACAGAATTCCATTTCCGCTGCCGATTTCGCAAAATCGTTTTGGCTTCAGCCGGGCTATCCGTTTCTTGAAATACATGCGCTGAAGAATAGATCCAGGGGCTATTTCTTCCATGTGAGATTCAGTTTTTTATCTACAAAATAGAGGGGGCGGTTCTTGGACTGGTCGAAAATTTTTCCGATGTAGATGCCAGCGATTCCTATGGACATCAGAATGAGTCCGGTAGAAAGAAGTACTAGCATAGCCAGGGAAGTATAACCTGCCAGGGCGCCGTTTGCAAAATAGTTAAATACAAGGTAACCGGCCAGCAGAATAGCCACCAGACAGATAAAAAATCCCAACGAAACAGAAATCCGAAGAAGTTTATCTGATTGGGAAGTAATTCCGTTTAAAGCATGTTTGATCAGTTTGGAAAACGTGTAAGAGCTTTTTCCCTCAGGCCTTTTGCGGTGCTCGATGATTACTTCGGTGTACGAAAAGCCCAGGACACGAAGAATCATAAGATAGTGGCGGTGTGTATCTTTGATCGAAAGAAAGGCGTCTACAACTTTTCGGGATAACATGGAAAAGGAGCCAACAGCACGGCTTGCTGCCTGATTTTCGGACAGATAATTAAAAATTCGAAAGAAAATAGCAGCGGTCATGTTTTTAAAAAACGAATGTTCTCTCGTTTTCTTGATCGTGTAAACGATATCATAACCTTCCTGGATTTTCTTATATAGCTCCCTGATATACTTCGGGTCATCCTGCAAATCGCAATCCATCACCACCACATAATTCCCCGAAGCTTCCTGCAACCCGGCTGTAATGGCAAAATGCTGTCCGAAATTCCGGCTCAGTTTAACACCTTTCACCAAGGGGTTACGCAAGCAATTTTCTTCTATTTTGCGCCAGCTGTTATCGGGACTTCCATCCTCAACGAGAATAATTTCATAGTTAGGGGTAATCTGTGATAGCTCGGCTTGAATCGCTTCTACCAATTTGTCGACAATTCCTTCTGCTCCGTATACAGGTGATACCACTGAAATTTCTACGGTAGAGTTGTTCATAAAGGAGCTTGCATGTGCTGGTGAATACGGCTTGTAAATATAGGTTTTTTTTTAAAGAAATGGCTTGCTAATGGGGTTGTAAATCGTTGCCAATATCAGAGATTATAGAAAAAAGAGGCGAGATTATGGTTTGGTAGCGATAAAAAAGCAGCTCCCACCAAACGGAATGCGACGACCTTTTTGCAGCCGGGATCGTTCCTTGTCCCAGATTGCATCCATCATCCGGGTAAGAAGACCTTTGTCGTGCTGGTGGTCTTTTAATTGTTTATTCAGATCATGATTTTTTGTTTTGATTCCCAACCAGCTTGGAATACAACGGGCAAATAAGATCGGCAAAGGCAAGATGGAAAAAAAATAGGTGGAATAGACCGGCTGAAACCCTGCATTTTTCAGAACACGCCGCATACTACGCAAGGTATAGCGACGAAAATGCCCGGCATAAACATCTTCAGAAGACCAAAGTAGTTTATAAGCGGGGACAGTGATGAAGACCAATCCGCCTGGCTTCAGGTAGCGATGAACCTCCTTCAGAAAACCCAGATCGTCCTGGATATGCTCGACCACATCAAAGAGGCCTACCGAACCGAGCGAAGATTCGCGAAAACCGGCTCCGTTGAGCGTTGAGCAGATTACCCAGGGGAGTCCACTCTTTTTTGCATTTTGGGTTCCACTTCCGGGTTCCACAAGTATGGCTTCAATGCCAGATTCCGTCAGACCTTTAGCTACAAAACCGTTACCTCCGCCAACGTCGAAAAAAACGTTGTCAGGACAATGATGTTTCACAGCATCAATGATGATGTTATTTCTGTGCTTGAACCAAAAGCTATTCTTTTCAATCTGGAAACAATGGTCGTTCCCTTCAGAAGGATACGAAATGGATTCAGTACCCCCTTTGGGATAATAGATGCCGTCATCCTGCAATTTTATATTTGTCGCAATTGAATTAATGTCCATATGCTTACCAGATTATGCGTTATGCAAATGAACGAAATTTCACGAATTCTCTTCACTGGTTCAGCTCGGTTTTGTACCGGGAGGGCGAAACTAAAGGAATTTGGGAAAAAATGTAATTTTACAAAAAAATCAACCAATATGCTTCAAACACAGGAATCTGCAAGGGAAAAGTATATCTGGCGCATTTCTCTTTTCCTGCTCCTTATCCCCTTTTTTATCTGTTATTTATATTTCGCATTCTGTAGCCGGTTCACCGCTGACGATTACAGCCTGATGGCACTTCACCGTCAGCTCGGTATCTTTCGGTTTCCGGTTTGGTTTTACATGAATCAGGAAGGATGCTTTTCCGGTTGGATTTATTCAACTTTCATGGTCAAATTTATGCTTTCCCTGAGTCGACCCCTGATCTATCTGATTCTCTTTTTCATTTTTTCTGCCTGGTGTCAATATAGAGCTTTGCGACGCATTTTTTTGCATTACATTGGAGGATTCAGTGTTCAAACAGGAGTATATGTGGTAGCAATTATCCTCGCATCATACTACCTGACAAGCTACGGCACCGCGGAAACTTTTTATTGGTGTGTCGGTAGTGGATATTTGGTGTATGGCAGCCTTTTTCTGTACGCCTTTAGTGTCTTTATAACGACAGATAACAGATGGCAACTTGGAATTTGTTACCTGGCCTTCTTTGTCTTTGGTATGTCGCGGCTAAATTTTATCAGTACGGCCGGCACGCTTTTAGGCTTTTTTATTTTGTATGAATTAATATGGAAGAAAACATGGAGCTGGAAATACGTTCTGGCATTGATTGTCCTTTGTGCCGGACTTGTAATTTACGTGGTTGCTCCGGGTAATTACATTCGTCGAGGAAGCTCCGATTTACCTTCATTCCAAATATTTTTCTCCAATATATCGCATGTATTCGCGCATTTTTTTCTTATTAAATTTAAATTGCGACCACTGTTGCAATACCTCTGCCTGGTTGCTCCGGCTTATTTCATTGGCAGCCATTACCGCGAAAGGATTACGAAGATATACCCTCATGCACGTCGAATGATCCAGATGCAATTGTTATTTGGAGCTCTTTTGGGTGTCATCGTGCTGGTGAATTCGGCAGCCATGGCGGTTGCTGAATCCGGTATTGCACACGATCGCGTCAATTTGTTGGTTGATATAATGTTTGTGGTACTTCTTGTGAGTGCTTTCCTGCATGCGGGAGCTTATTGGCCCATTCCTTCGCGTTTTTTGTGGCTGGTTCCTGTATGTGGCATTCTTTCATCAGCTTTCTTTCTCATTCGATTGGAAACATACCGCGAATCTGCCCGGCAGAATGCGAAAGCGGATGATTTACGTATCGAGCAGATTAAACAGACTCTGGTCAACATGAAAACAACTCCGGTAGATACGCTATTCCTGGAGCCTTTGCCCACTTGCGGAATGCTTTATGATTGGGATTTGAAAAAACTGGATGGAAAATCTGGCTGGGGTGGCTTAAATAACGGTCTGATGCTATTTTTCCAAACTCCGTTTAAGATCGATAGCGGCTCTGTGAACCGGAACCATGGTCAGTATTAGGCACTTTCGCATGCCACCGATGTAGCTAACAGATCTGCCAAAGTTATTGGATTTTCCAGACTGGAGTCCTCTTAATCCAACACAGTGAGAATTTTTGAATGAAATGGCCGGGATTCTGAAAAGTTCAATTTTGAATCGGGCTACTAACAGCTATATTTTAAGTGCCAATTCGCTGGACTTCTTGAGTAAAAGGACCTTAATATTCATGCTATACAGATTTCTTAAACCATTTCTTAGCACTGAGTCTCCGATGCGGGCAGCCTGGCCAGCAACAGGGTCTGCGCTTTCCTTCGAGAAGCTCTTCACCCAATCGTTTTATATGCCCTTTTCTTGTTTCTGCTTTTTTGACAATTGTGGTCCAGCATATCCATTCGTTACGTGCCAGTGGAGTCAAATCGTTCCATTTTTCCAATACATCCGGATTGGAAACCAACGCTTTCCTTAAATCATCTGGCACTTCATGTACCACGCCTTGAGCGATTATTGGTTTAGACATTGGAGTAGACTTTCAGAGTGGAAAAGGTAAGAATAAGGATTGAATTAGTGTGAAAGGAGATAAAGACAAGGAAGTGTGAGGGTGGGTGTGGAAGAAAAAACAGAGCGAATGCTTTTTCGCACTCGCTCTTCGTTCTCGCTCTGTTTTTGGGTGGGCCCACTTGGGATCGAACCAAGCACCCACAGATTATGAGTCTGTTGCTCTAACCGACTGAGCTATAGGCCCTATTATTTAAGGAATGCAAAAATAGACAATCAGCGTTAATCTGCAAACGACTTCTTTTAAAGAGCTTAAATATCTTCCTTGTAATTCATTATCAGGGAGATATGTGGACGGCTGTGAGATTGACAGGAATACATCATGTAAAACGGCCTGCTCAGACATACCCTCATCCAATCCCTATCCTTACCTTTTGGATTCTGAAAGTGTAGAGTTTTGTAAAGACCGGCCGAATTCAGTTATCACAAACCTGACAATAGTCCTTTTAAACCAGATCCTGCACACGGAAATTTAACTCCCATTGTAAAGACGCTGGTTATTGGGAAAGTGGAATATTCTTTGGTAAAGGTGGAGTGAGCCAGCATGGCTATCGCCTCTCACTTTAAAAGAAGATAAGATTATGGAGAATATTAACCTTAACGATGACGCCCTCCGCCACCTCCTCCATGAGGTGTTGACATCCTACTCGGTTGTTGTCTGCTTGGGGCAGACCGGGCTGGAAAAGAAGGGCGACCATTATTCACCGAAGCCCGTTTATTCACATCCCTGCTCGCTGCTCTTTCGTGGTTCTGCTGAGTTCTGGTAGGGGTTGCATGTCTCTCTGCGGCAGCTGCCTGGTGCGCTGATGATGGTTGCGAACTAGTACCTCTGGGTCCGTTATAGCTGGCTCCTCCAGGTTTTCGACTGTTAACCATACTTCTATCTTCATAGGTATTGTGAACAGTACGCCGGTTGATATTACTCACTGCCGTATTGTATCGGAAATGTCCTCCCTCCCATCGCCCACCGTAATATCCATCTCCGTCATATCCATGACCGTAATGAACACCACCATAATAACCTACATGATTTCCCCAGTAACCTCCATGCCAGCGGTAAAAACCTCCTTCATAACCCCAGTATCCTGGAGTCCACAAAAAACCTACTTCAGCCGGCAGCAGCCATGCTCCTGGAATCCAGTAATACCCTGCAGCCCCATAACCCCAGTAACCTGGTGTCCACAGATAGCCGTCAACAGGACACGGAGGCTGTTCGTATTCGGGTATCGGAGGAGGTGCGATTTGAACATCTACAACCACCTGTGCAAAACCATCGGGCTTGCCGCTTAAGACAAAAACTAAAATAAAGATTAGCGCTGCAATTTTTTTCATGATCTGCTCTATTTATTATTCAACGGTTACAATAACCAGGTATTTCGAATCCTTCCAGAAATGGTCTGTGTCGAGGATGGTGAGTGCGGTTACCCGTCCTTTATCATCATGCTCAAAGCGATAGGAATCGGAAGGATGCGTAGATACAAGCTTCGCACTTTTGCAGTTTACATCCAGCGACTTGGTCTGGCTAATGTCCACCTTCGTAAAATAGTCGGCATTGAAATCCTTTTTAAGTTCCTGCTCTTTCCCCATGCCCAGGAAACCACCTTCCTTATTCAGGACATTATGAGCTTTCAGGGTTTTGTAAGTACCGATAGCATAAAAGGCAGTATTCAATTTGGATTCCTGATCTGAAATAACTTTCGACTGGCTTGCGTTATGGACACCTAAAGAATCTATTTCCGTAAAAAGAGATTCGACCTCTAAATTCAACCGGCCCAGTTGCTCCCGTAATCCATCCAGCTCACTTTGTTTCTCAGCCAGCTGTATGTTTAAACTCTCCACCAGTTTATTGAGGGAAGCTATTTTATTTCCTGAAGCTGAAATCCGGGCATTCAAAACAGAAATCTTTTTCATATTATCCGACATCATGGAATTGATGGCCTTGATATCTTCATTGATCCTCTCTTTGGAACCCGATTTGCCTTCCAACCCTCCGGTCGAATTCAGAACAATGGCCGATTGCATTTCCCGAATGGAAGCCAGGTTATTTTCAATATCTGTAAATGATTCCACATAGTGGTCGATCGTTGTATCTCTGATCACCAGTTCCTGGGTCAGGGAATCTTTTTGAAGCTGGAGTTTTTTCACTTCCTCTTTGTTGCCATTGCAGGAAGTCATCAGAACACCTGTTGCAAGAAACAACACGGTGTACTTATATAAATAGTTTATCATTTTCTTTTTTTTGAACATTTCACATAAAATGTATCCTTTGCTATCCGGATTCTTTCACAAAGGTATAGGAAACTTTGAATGCTTATTCCTTTCAAGTGATTAATAATTTTAGTTTTTGGAAAACTATATAAATGTGTAACGATTAGCGTGTAAAGTGTAAGAAACTTTAACTATTTGATCTCAAGGAACGCTATATAATTTGCCTTTCCTGTTAGCTTTTCCGGAGATTATTTATTATTCTCACTCTGGAATACAGTGATTCCGTTATATTTACCTTCAGAAAGGTCGGTTATAAAAGAGGATTAGGTTCTCATTTTAAATCGTCACTGTTCTGAAATCCTTTGGAATCATAAACCAGGAAACTAATTCTCCTTTAACAAAATCCGATGAAGGCCCTCTACACCATTATTCTATTCTCCTGTTTCACGCTAGCCGGTTGTTCTGATACTACAAAGACTCTAAAAGTTAAACCGAACAAAGCATTACATGACTTATTCGACCGGTACTACCAGGAGCGTCTGAAACTTTTTCCTCTGGAAGCAACCTCCATCGGTGACCCGCGGTACAATAATCTGCTTCCGAATGATGAGTCGGCTGAGGTTCTCTCAGAAGAACATAATTTCTTCACCAAATATTTAACGGAGTCAAAAGGGTTCAAACCGGAAGAACTTACGTTAGAAGATAAAATATCGTTTTTGATTTTCCAGGATATCCTGAAGACTGCCCTGGATGGGGAGCAGTATCATTACGAGATGATGCCGTTTAACCAGATGAGTTCACTGCCTCTCTCCATGGGTCAGATGGGAAGCGGAAAAGGGAGCCAGCCTTTTGAAAATGTAAAAGATTACGAAAACTGGCTACAGCGGATAGATGCATTTGCAGTATGGACCGACAGCGCCATTGCTAATTGCAGGAAAGGAATGAAGGCTGGAATAGTTATGCCTAAGAAGCTGGTTCTTAAAATGATTCCCCAGATGGAAAGTCTTACTCACAATGATACAGCAACACTGATCTTCTATGGGCCCCTTAAACAATTTCCTGCCTCTTTTTCTGCGAATGATAAAAAGCGATTGACGCAGCTATATGTGACTGCCATTACAGAAAAGCTCATCCCCTCCTATAAAAAACTGGCCGTTTTCTTCAGCGGCGATTATCTCCTTGCTTCCCGATCTACCGATGGAATTAATGCCCTGCCGAACGGAAAGGCTATGTACAACTATGCGATTTATGTCTCAACAACCTGCCATAAAACACCGGATGAGATTTATCAAAATGGTTTATCGGAAGTAGCACGCATTACTACAGAGATGGAAAAGGTAAAAGAGAAAATCGGCTTTAAAGGTACGCTGAAAGAACTTTTCGCTTTTATGCAGACTGACAAACAGTTTATGCCCTTCAAAACCGAAAAGGAAGTTATAGAGAGTAATAAGGCTATTCAGAATAAAATCACTCCTCATCTCAAAACGCTTTTCAGTGTGGTTCCCAAAACACCTTTTGAAATAAGGGCCGTGGAAGCTTTCCGGGCTTCAGCTGCTTCCCCCTCTTATCAGCAAGGTTCAGCCGATGGCTCGCGGCCAGGAATTTATTATATCCCCATTGTTGATCCAACAAAGATCAATGTAACCAGCTGCACAAACGAATCTACCTTTTTGCACGAAGCCATACCGGGGCACCATTACCAGATCTCCCTCTCTCAGGAAGATACTACACTTCCAACCTTCAGGCGATTTTCAGAATATTCAGCATTTGAAGAAGGCTGGGCTCTGTATTCCGAATCACTCGGCGAACAACTAGGATGCTATACCGATCCTTATCAAAGGATGGGCGCTTATGGTGATGAAGTGCTCAGAGCAATCCGTCTCGTGGTGGATGTAGGTATTCATACTGGAAAAATGACCAGGGAAGAAGCGATAGCTTATATGATGGAACATGAAGCCATTACACAAGAAAATGCGGTTGCTGAAATTGAACGGTATATGGCATGGCCCGGACAAGCACTGGCTTACAAAACAGGTGAGCTCAAAATAAAAGAACTCAGGGATAAATACATGAACCAATTAGGCCCGAAATTCAGTTTGCGTGATTTTCATGATGCACTCCTGAAAGGAAGTGCTATGCCTTTAAGCGTTTTAGATCTGTATATGGATGCCTGGGCCAAAGCATCCGCAGGAACTTGATTATTGATTTCCCCTGGATTAATACGGCAGAGCTCAGCTCCGGTTTTCCGGATTTATTTGATTAACTCTGCCCACCCAATCCATTGTCTGGAATTCATGAAATTGGTAGTGGTCGAATTTGCACCTTGTCATATCTTTTATGTATACTATATAAGGTATCTCACATATAAGATATCACAAACCGGATCCTTAGTCCGCGAGGCGTCAAAATAGCCAAATAATCAGTCAATCCTACCGTCCACTCAGTCAAAACGATCTTTTGCTCAATCTAATCTGCGACACATTGTTTCAATAGTATATTTACCTCCCGGAAATGTTCATATATATGTTTCCTTATATGTATCATGTATGTCAGGAGTCAATTAACTAAATTTCATTTATATATATCATATATACTATACGATACAAATTTTTGTTTAAAAAACTATATTTGTTAATACCAGTGAAGGTTGCATGCTATACATGATTGGGTTGGATTGTTGCATTGATTTTGTAGTGTCAGAGGAGCTTTAAGTAATTGGTTTGCTTTCCTTTATGCTTACAGATCAAAATAAATTTATTTATTCCATAAAACTGGCATCGGACAGCAAAGATGCCCGGCTCCTTAAACTGCCCTAAGTATTTATATACAAGGTTTAATGACTCATCGGTTTGACTCATAGTATCCCGAAAGACAGTATTCCGGGGAATGGTAGGTATAATAAGCTGAGGCCCTCTTTTTGAAATGGAAGTGGTATCGGCAGAAAAACTGTTTCGGTAATGGGATGCAACCGAATCATACGTTTGGGATGAAATAACAGTTATAAGACAGGTGGAATCTGCTTTTTGTTTTACAGATGGAGTCTTGGCGGATTTGACATCTTCGGTTTGATCTCCGGAACATCCGAAGAATAGGGTAAGCATCAAAGCGGCAAGTGCTGAGGATATGTTTTTCATCTTGGATGATAGGAAACCGAAAGGTAAGCGAATTAGAGGAAAAAAATACTTTTTATCTGCCTACCTTTGCCTATATCATCTACCTGATAACTTATCGCATGGCCGATTTTCTTCAATTCTGTAATGAGTTTTCTCCGCTTGATGAAGCAGCTAAGGATGAACTGTTCAAAAACCTGAAAACAAAGACAGTTAAGAAGGGACAGTATCTGCTAAAGACAGGTGAGGTATGCCGGCATTTGTTTTTTATCAATGAAGGTCTTGCCAAATTGTTTTTTATCAAAGATGGAAAAGAGTTTATCAATGTCTTTGGGGTGGAGAATCGCTTGTTCTCTGCTTTTGAAAGCTATCTTACCCAAACACCGTCTAATTTTAATCTGATAGCGCTGGAACCGACAACAGTTACATTGATCAGTTATACGGATATGGAAAGGCTTTGTAAGAAGCATCATTGTATGGAGACCTTCTTTCGGAAATTAGTTTCCATTGCTGCCACTAAAATGACGCGGAGAATAAGTGAGATGCTGGAAGAAAATGCCACCAAACGATACAACCAGTTTGTAAAGGAAAACAAGCAAATTCTGCAGCGTATCAGTCTGGGCGATCTGGCCAGCTATCTGGGCATTACGCAACAATCATTAAGCAGGATACGAGCTAAGAAGTGATTTTTTACCAAATGGTAAAAGATAGGTGAGCAGTCGTGTGTACGTTTGTATAAACAAAAATACGACGAACATGACAAAAGTAAAATGGAAAATTGACAGTGGCCACTCCGAAGTTCAATTCAAGGTAAAACACCTGATGATCTCCAATGTTTCCGGAACATTTAAGGGATTTGGCGGAGAGGTGGAAAGCGAAAGCGATGATTTCTCGAATGCGGGCATTGCTTTTGAAATTGATACCACCACGATCGACACCAATCAGAAAGAAAGGGATGAACATCTTAAATCGCCTCTGTTTCTGAATACGGAGAAGTTTCCAAAAATCACATTTAGCGGTACATTACAAAAGAAGGACGGGGATTATGAACTCCGTGGCGATCTTACTTTATGTGGCGTAACCAAGAATGTAAGTATGGAAGTTGACTATACGGGCACAGGGCAAGGCCGCTTTGGAGATACAAGAGCGGGATTTGAAGTAAGGGGAAAGATCAATCGCAAGGATTTCGGTCTTAACTTCAGTCTGCTTACCGATACGGGAAGCGTAGTGGTGGGTGAAGAAGTAAAATTGCACTTTGATATACAGCTTTTAAAACAGGCGGTATAAACGACAAGATCATTTGATCTTTACTTGCAGATATTCCACATCCGCTGAGGTAATGGGAAGACCCGGGGGAGCGTTATCAATTAAGGCTTTGATGTGCAATATTGGGGTCGGGGTAGGGATCATCTGTATTCAGCTGATAGGCCAGATAGGTGCCTTAAGGCAACTTTTTACGATCCTGTACGTCTGTTAAGTAAGAACCTGTCGTATATTTGATCTGACCCATGATTGATAAGAAAACCTATCTCCTTTCTCTTGGCATAACCCTGAGTGCTTTTCCGGTTCACGGGAAAGAGCCTGTTCTCAAAATCGATCCGGAAGCATTAAAGATCAGAGCAGATTCAGACACCGAGGATAGTCTGTTTTTAAAATCATTCCATAAGCAATGCATCTACAACGATGATTTTGTTCGGAATACCTTCTATACCTGGACTACTACCGATCAGATAGAAGAGCTGAGACAGAAAAAGAGTCTGCTGAGCCGCTCTAAAAGTAAGAACAATGAATGGTCGCAATTTGATCAGGCATTGAGGGATACTACTTTCTCCAAATTGCCCATCGCCAAGCTACTGCAGGATGATATGTTTAAAAACAAACGCTTTGGCTGGACAAATTCCTGGGCCACGGTGATGGGATGGAAAGATGAGCAATACGGAGATCAGTTGCTGAAAATAGTATTGGACGAAACGGCTATTATCGGAATCTTTAATGAAGAAGACAAAGCCCACCCGTTCCGGTTTTATTATATGAATGGAAAACCGGCTGAAGAAAGCGCGGTGATCCGAAGCAAGAATAAGCTGGCAGCCGTCTATCATATAAGCGAACGTAAAGTAAAAAAATCGCAACACGTGATGCAGGGGTATACCACTTACCGGAAAGGAAAGCGAAATGAGGTGCCATTCCGCGAGTTTGTCATCCTCAATGAATCCATGATTAAATCCTGGTCATACGGAACCCCAGATGTCCTTTCCGAGCTGGATGCAGAGATTAGCTTGCTGAAATCGGCATCTTCCAAACTGGCCAAAAACCATTACAAAACAAAGTATCACATGTGTTCATATGTTGAATTCGAAAAATTTGAGCACGACAATTTTGAATTCGAATGGTTCCTGCCGGCTACTTGTTTCGAGAATGATTATTACATCAAAAAACAGGCCTGTGTGGATCGGATCATCCGGAGACTGGAGCAAGTGAAAAATAAACAAGGTTTACCTTTAACGAAATAACAAGCACGATGCCTTATGTGATTTCAAGGGAAGAGGCTTTGCTGCAGATCGAAAAGCAGATTCCGCGTGGTGAATGTCTGATTTGTCATTTGGTTGAAAAAAGAGAGGAGTTTATTCTTCATAAAGGCATATACACCACGGTAGTGTTAAGCCTTTATCCCCGAACCTGGGGACAAATCATGGTCATGTCGGATAAGCATATAACCTCTTTCAACGAGTTGGATACTGCGGCCTGGAGCGAAATGACCGAACTTCTGTTGAAAGCAACAAAGGCGGCAGAATCTGTTCTTCGTCCCCTGCGTTGCTATGTAGCTGCAACCGGATCCTTAAGCAATTACCCCATGACATCGCCCCATCTGCATTTCAATATTATTCCCATCTATGCCGAAAGTGATAAGCCGTCCACCATCTTCACCTGGGAACAAGGTATATCTGCAGGATCTGAAAGTGAATGGGAAGAATTGTATCGTTCTCTGAAAGGGGAGTTTGAGTGAGGCCGTTTCGAGTTTTATTCACCCGTTACCCTGATTGCATTTATCCTTAGTATCCCCCCTTCTCATCCCTTGCCTTACATTCCCCTGATCGGGCATAAATACCGGAATTGTGTAAGTTATTACCACTGTTTTGTAAGAGATAGCTGGACGAAAGCCCTCAATTTTGCACCGTGAAAATGAATTCACAACCTAAAAGAAAAGCGATGAAAAAATTAATTCTTCTACTAGCGGTTGTTTTAACAGCCGGTATAGCTCAAGCGCAAGATGTTAAGGCTACATCCGTTCCGGATGTGGTTGTTTCCAAATTTACCAGCCTATACCCAGGCGCTAAAGCGGAGCAGTGGAAAAACACTAATGGCAATTATGAAACAAAATTTACCCAAGGCGGTTCCAAAATGTGTGTTGTGATTAATACCAGCGGAAGCGTGGTAGAAACATCTACGATGATCAAGGAGTCGGAACTACCTAAACCGGCAACCGATTACATAGCCAAAACCTATGTGAAGAAGAAAATAAAAGACGCCTGTAAAACAACAGAGTCCGGTGGAAAAGTTAAATACGAAGCGGTAGTGGAAGATTATCGCCTGTGTTTTGACAACAACGGAGCCTTTGTTAAGTCAGAGAAATGTAAGAAGTAAAAAGTATGGATGTTTACAGAAAGCCTCTTGTAGTTACTACTCGGGGCTTTCTCCCATACATAAAATCACGCACGTCTTAAAACAGCAATCTCATGTTCAGCAAACCATTTGGAATCATTCTCATTGCCTTAGGGGTGGTTATGATGATCTATACAGGCTTTACTTATGTAACAACCGAAAAGGTAGTTGATTTCGGAGCCTTGCAGATAAACAAGGATAAAAACCATTTTGTGCATTGGCCACCCATAGCCGGAGCTATTTTACTGGTAGCAGGTATTGCGATAGTAGTAACAGCTAAAAAGAAGTAAACGGTGAGAATGAATATACAGCTATCGCCATCCTGCATATATGCAAGATGACTGATAAGTTTTACGGAATGATTTACAGGGCTTAGGCTTTATCGTCCTCTAAATCTTCGTGATCATCGCCTCCCAAGCTGTAATAATTATTTTCTTCGTCTTCACTGCCAATATTTTCCTGCACGTCATCCAGTTCCGATCCAGGAACATCCAGATCGCCTCCGGATACATCGTCTGAAAAATCTTTTTCATTACGGCTTCCCTCTTTTTCATTTTTGCTCTTCCTCCTGGATGTATCTTCGGGATTTACATTTTCCAGTTCTTTGCTTTGATTGTAAATATCATCTTTGGCAGGATAGGAGGGATACCCGGCAAGGTCTTTTTTAGTCTTATCCTCTTTGTTGTCATCTGGAGGACCGGTTTTATTTGCTTTGTTTTTCATGGCATTGGTTTTTAGGGTAAAACGAATTCTTTATACGATACAAAATTAAGTACTTTACTGGGTAAAATGGTTACATAATTGCTCTTTCCTATTATATGATTCATAGCCCGGGTGCAAATTTCATGTTCCCCATCTTTGATCTTCGTTTTTTGCTCTCTATCAATGAATTAACGCCTGATAGCAAGTAATAAACCCACTCCATAAGTGCTTGGACATACTGCATCGATGCCTGGAGTATGTGCATCAAGTCTCGGACATAGTACATCGATGCCTGGAGTATGTGCATCAAGTCTCGGACCTGGTACATTGATGCTTGGAGTATATGCATGAAATCTCGGACAACATACATCGATGCTTGGAGTATGTGCATCAAGTCTCGGACAACATGCATCGATGCTTGGAGTATGTGCATCAAGTCTCGGACAACATGCATCGATGCTTGGAGTATGTCCATCAAGTCTCGGACAATGTGGATCGATGCTTGGAGTATGTGCATCAAGTCTCGGACAATATGCATCGATGCTTGGAGTCTATGCATCTGTACTTGCACTATGTGCCTCTACACTTGTAGTGTGGATGAGCTTGTTTGCGGAACAGGCTTATAAAAAGAGAGGATGGTCGAGTGTGCGTGCAACAGGTGGAAGAAACGACGTATGCTATAGCTCTTTACTTCTTAGCTATGCGTTTACGGATGCGGCTCAGGGATTCGGGTTTTACGCCTATATAACTGGCTATCTGGTATTGGGGAATACGCTGGGCCAGATCAGGTCGTGATTTGATCAGTTTGCTGTAACGTTGTTCGGGAGTGTCGGTGGTATAGGAGGTGATCATCTCTTGCTGTTCGGCGAATACCTTTTCCATTACTTTGCGGGAAACTGTTTCCAGATTTGGGAAACGCTTATACAGATCTTCTTCTTTTTTTCGGTTGCCTACCACCAGTACACAGTCTTCAGAACATTCCAGAAAATAACCGGCAGAGCTTTGCCCGGCCGAGGTATTGACCGATACAACCCATTGTTCTTCGGTATAAAAATTATTTGTTTTCTCGTCTCCGTCAATCAGATAGTACTGCCGCACACAACCTTCCAGCACAAAATAGACTTCTGACGACTGCTGTCCTTCTTTTAGCAGGATGGTTCCCTTTTTATAAGGCTTACTATGCATGGTTTGGGTAATTGCTCTCGCTTCCTCTGCCGAAATGGGCATAATGGCCGAGAAATAATTGAAAAGCTTGTTTTCCATTGTTCTAAGTTAGGTAAAAGCCGGGACCCTCCCGGATCGGGCTTTTTTCTCAGATAAGAGGGTATTTGTCTTTCTTAACCAACGTCAAGCAAATCGGGAAAATTAAGCCTCAGTTTTGTGTCTGTAAATAACAATGTATCTAAAAACCTGAAACATGATAAACTCAAACAAGAAAACAGCAAGAATAGCAGGTATCCTTTATCTGCTGGTGGGTATCTTCGGTGGCTTTGCCGAAGGATTTGTAGATCCTAAGATGTATGTGGCAGGCAATGCAAGGACTACGGTCGCTAATCTGGTAGCCAACAGTAATATGGTGCGTATGGGTGTGGTGGCCCACCTGCTGGACGGAACCTTCTTTGTTTTTCTGGCTATGGTTTTGTATAATCTGTTGAAAGAGGTAAACAAACAGGTGGCGAGGGGGATGCTTATCCTGGTAGCACTGGCAACGGGTATTATTTGTCTCAATGCCGTTTTCCAGTTTGAAGGGTTGAGGGTAGCAACGGAAAAATTGTATGCTACTTCGTTTGGAAAGGAAGGTGCGGATGCGTTGGCCTTGCTGCTGCTGGATATGCAACACTATGGTACCCTCATTGCGCAGGTGTTTTTCGGATTATGGCTCATCCCCCTGGGATATCTTTGTGAAAAATCAGGCCTGTTTGCCAAATGGCTGGGCGCCGTCCTTATCCTGGGTGGAATATGCTATATCATTGATCTGCTCGCAGCGTTTCTGGTTCCCACTATCAGCCAGGAGATTCATGGTTTCGTAATTATCCCATCGGCTGTTGCAGAAATATCCATGGTTCTTTATTTGTTGATTGTGGGCGTGAAGAGAAATGTTGTAAAGATTCAGCATGTTTAGTAAGGTAGTGAGCAGAAAAACAACGCTCAATGTCCTCACTAATCTGTATGTCCTAAATTAAATTCTTTGTATAGCTTTGCCTCATGACGCTATACCTCGTCCTGGTCAGCATAATTTTACTCATTGCCGATTTTCTTCTGGTGAAGAGAAGTAAACGGAAAAAGAAATACGGGAAGTATCCCGGCTTTGTAAGCCTGGGCATGGTTCTTATTTTGCTGATTGTGGTGTTGATCCTGGAGATCTCTTTGCACAAAGCTGTTATGCCCTCGGTAATTGTTCCCCGGGGAAAAGTATATTCTCAGGTAGACTATGCCCGGAAAACAATGGAGTATAACCAAACTCAGGCTTATAATGCCGAACAGGAAAAAGCTTTTGAACCCACATTTGTATTTCTCATTCTCGCATTGAGAATTCAACTGTGTATTGCTCTCCTTTTCGGATTCATTGCATTTTATCAGGTGTCGGGAAGAAATAAATTCTATTACCTGATTGTTACCTTGAACGCCCTGGGCATCGGTCTTACCTTTCTATTAAGCGAAATTTTTTATTGAAGGGCACGCTTAATTTAAAAACCTATCCGGAGTCCTACTACGAGAATATCATCTGTCTGTACCTTGTTGCCTTTCCAGTTGATAATCGTTGTACGTAGCTTTTCTTCCTGCTGGGGCATTGGAAGAGATGAAACAGACTGAAGCAGATCACGGAATGGCTGCATAAAAAATTTCTTTCCTTCCGGTCCGCCTACCTGATCGGTATATCCATCCGAAAACATATAGAGGGTATCGTTTTTCTGAAATGCAAACGATTGATTGGTAAATTCTTTTTGTCCCGGTTTGCTCACACTGCCTACCGAACGCTTGTCTCCTTTCAGCTGTATGCATTCATTGCCACGCACGATGATAAGGGAATTATGCGCTCCTGAAAATTCCAGCTGTCCTTTTTTCTTGTCGATGGCAATGAGGGCTATATCCATTCCGTATTTGGCCGTCAGGTCCGAACTGTTTTGTTTCAGACTATCGAGAATATGCGTATTCAGCGCTTCCAGAATATCGGCAGGGGAATGCGTTTTGGCTTCCGATACGGCATCTTTAAACAAATGGTGTCCCATCACCGACATAAATGCTCCCGGTACGCCATGGCCTGTACAATCAGCTACGGCTATGAGAAGACGGTCGTTGGTTTCCTGTATGCGGTAATAATCTCCGCTTACAATGTCTTTCGGCATATTCAGAGCGAAATGTTCCGGAAAATGTTTCCCCATTTCTTCTTCTGATGGCAACAGGCTGTGCTGTATATTCCGGGCATATTCTATGCTATCGGTAATAACGGTATTCTTCCGTTCCAGTTCTTCTTTCTGTTTGCTGATGGTTACAGTACGTTCCGCCACTTTCTGTTCCAGCTGCAAGTTTTTCGCCACCAGTTTTTTCTCACGGATACGGATGAAGATAAATATACCGGCAAAAATAACGATGACTAATCCTATATAGAAAGCAGGTGTTTTCCAGAACGGAGGATTGATGGTAAAGGAAAACTGCACCGGTTCTTTATTCCACACTCCATCGCTGTTACAGGATTGTACCTGGAATGTATATTTCCCAGGCTGAAGATCGGGGTAGGTGACAGAGTTTTCTTTTACAATGTGAGACCAGTCCTTATCGGCCCCAACAAGCTCATAGCGATACTTTACCCTTTTAGGATTTGTAAGACTGGTACCTATGAAATCAAAGGTGATATGATTCTGTCCCCAGGAGAATTCATGATTGGAAGGGATATCCACCGCCTGGAAATAGATACGTGGAGGCTTGATGGATGTAATGGGTTCCATTCTGTTGGAGAGACCCTGAAGCACATTGTATTTCACCAAGCCGATCAGTGTTCCGAACCAGATATTGCCATTCTTATCTCTGCATGCCGAATTGGGGTTGATTTCTATCCCCAGAAAACCGTCGCCCTTACCATAATGTTTAAAGGTCTCGTCTTTCAGATTCATCTTGTCTATGCCCAAACCGGAACCTATCCAGAGGTTGTTTTGTTTGTCGCATATAAGCAGGAAAGAAGAGTTGGAGCTGAGACCGTTTTCCGTGGAATAATTTTTGAATGTTTTGCCATCGTATTTGTACAGCCCTCTGTCCATAGCTCCGATCCAGATATTGTGGGACTGATCTTCTGTCATACAAAGTGTAATAGTGCCAGGGTAACCGTCGCTTTCGGTAAAGGTGCGGAACATCTTATCGCCTTTGCCGGCAGCAGCCGGATCATACATACTCAGTCCGCCTCCGATACAGGCAAGCCATAATCTTTTTTGACTGTCGCAGAAGATGGAATAAATCTGATCGCTGCCCAATCCGTCTTTGGTGGTGTAGCGCACAAAGGTTTCTGTTTGCAGATCAAATTTCAGCAAGCCGCCTTTGTTGGTGCCAATCCAGATATTGCCCGAAGCATCGTTGGCGATGCAATAGATATCATTCACCGGCAAACCGTTGCTCGTATTAAATACATGTATGGTACCTGTTGCAGGATCAAGTCGTGAAATGCCTTTGCCGAAATCGCTGAACCAGATATTTCCTTTTTTGTCTTCGCATAAAGAAGAGGTGTTCAGAATCTGTCCTTCTTTTCCGGTAACATGACGGAAATGAAAACGGCTTTGTACATCGGAGGAGGCTTTTCCTGTCTGCTTAAGAGAAAGCAATGCATCTGAATTTTCATCCGGTGTAAACTGTATCAAACCACCTTCCGTTCCAAGCCAGAAATTACCTTTTGTATCCTGTATCACTGACCATACCAGGCTATTGGTGAGTCCTTCGTTTTCGCCGAAAATTTCAAATTGCTCATCAAAGTACTGATTCAGGTTCAGGAAGGTTCCAATCCAGATATTCTTTTCACGATCTTGGAGCATACAAAGCACGCGATCATTGCTCAGTCCCTGGCTGGTAGAGATGGTCTGAAACAAAGAGCCTTTGTATCCGGCTGTTTCCAAACGGGCCAGAAATTTAGATACCCCTCCTCCATAGGTGCCGATAAAGATGGTTCCGTTTTCTGATTCAAAAATAGTCCGGACATAATTGCTCGACAAGCCGCAGGCTGTATTGTATATCTTCATAGAGCTTCCGCCGGGAGAGAGCTTCACCACTCCCTGATCGGCTGTGCCTATCCAGATGTTTCCTTTGCTGTCGCAAAACAAGGAACGGATATGCTGACTCGGCATCACCCGGTTAAAGGATGTGAGTTTTGTATTTCTGGTTACGATTCCTTCATCGGTACCGATCCACAATACGCCTGAAGGATCCATGGCAAGCGAACTTACTTCATCCGATGGCAACCCTTCGGCAGTGGTGGTGGCATGAAACTGCCCGTTTTCATAACTCAGCAGGCCTTGTCCTTGTGTTGCAAACCAAAGCACGCCTTTCTGATCGCACAAAATGGTATTGATCGTCTTGGTTAGTTTCAGTGTGCCGGTAGCAACGGTTGTAAAATGTTTTGTTTTGGAACTATACAGTGTGATACCGCCCGACCAGTGCCCGAACCAGATATCTCCGTTTTTATCCATGCAGGAAGAGGTAACCCTGTTTTCGGCAAGACCATCCGTGCGGGTAAAGTTTTCAAAATTCAAGCCGTTGTATTTCGATACCCCGTTCATGGTGCCTACCCAGATACTTCCGTCTTTATCCTGAAGCATGGTATAGATGCTGGATTGAGGCAGGCCTTCTTCAATTCCGAATTGATTCAGATTGATGGTTTGAGAAAACAGGGATGGCATGCATGCAAACAGAAAGGCTAAGAGCATCACTGCAAATAGCCTGGAATCAATAGTTCTGGAGTAAGGTTGATTCCTCATGGCTTAGGGGGTGTTTTAGGATGCCGGTTGTATTCATCCGCCGCATCGAGCAAGCTCGTCATGGGGTTATTACTTTCGTATTTGGACGAAAGATTGGCACTCTTTTTCTTTTCGGCTTTTATCTGTGCTTCCTGCTGTTTTTTACGGGCTTCCGCAACTTGTGCCTGTTGTACGGGATCGGTAAGCTGATAAAAATGTTCGAGCGATGCATCGCGTGAGGAAGCTGTTTCTACTATCTTCTTCACTACAGGAGCAGCAGCAGGTGTTTCTGTATTTACTTCTGCTGCCGGGGTTTGTTTGGGTGCAGGACTAACAGGCGCATCAACCGGAGGCGTTGCGGGTGCTTGTACAGCAGGTTGTACCACCACTTCTTCGGTCTTTTGTTTTACTACCGGTTCCGGCTTTGGTTCTTCTTTACGTTTATCCAGCTCTTCACTCTTCTTTTTGTCGGCCAGTTCTTTCAGGTATTTGTCGGGATCTTCTTTCAGTTTTGTTTCCTCTTTTTTGATCATCTTGGCATATACCTGATCCAGGGCAAAAGCTTGCTGATCCGAATACCAGCGAATCTTGCCGAAAGGAAATTCAACCACGATATCCGAAACAGTAGTAGGGATCAGCTCTATTTCCAGATCAAAATCGTAGGCAGAAAAGGGATTGGCCAGAAAGTCATTTCTGGGAACATAGGTATTGATGTTGAGTGTTTTTGGAACTACTCCATCACGACTTACAGAAAGGAGATATTCGCAGGTTTTGTCAGAATCATCCACACTCATCCGGAGTGAATACTTCCCGTTGTGTGTGGTGGTCATTTTACGCAGAGACTTTCCGTTCTTCTTCAGTTCCATATTCACCCCTTCGGCAGGTTTGCCATTGAGTTTCACAACTCCTTTCAGGATGAATCCGGCATCGCCGTTAATGGTTGTCTGCCCCCGAAGCAGGGGACAGGTAAACAGGATAAGCAGTAGAAAAGTGGATATGCGTAAAGCAGGCCTCATTAGTTGGGCAGGAAATCAAATTTGATCTGTACCATTTCGGCAAACTCCTTGCCGGCATCCAGCATATCTTCATCACGCTCGTCATAATACCACTCAACCCGTATCGGATAGCCTTTGTCAGCCAGCTTATTCAGGGTAAGAATAATATCCATGATATATTTTGCCGATGTGGAATTGAAATAGTCGAGACGGAATGCGAAGACCAGCGGCTTCTGATCCATCTTTTGCTCTTTGCGCCAGAAAAGGATGGATTCAAACTGAGTAATCCATTCCAGCAAAGGATTGTAAAACTTTCCCGCATTTTCAGGTCTTGATTCGCCCGAAAGACTCAACTGCGCTGTAGCCGGGTCGAATTTAACACCGGGAGAATCTTCTGTTTTTTCAATAATTAGTGCATTCATGACTCTATTCTATGAATTGATTTCTATTTCCGTTTGAAAATGATAAAAGGAAGTGGTTTCTGTAAGAGGTTTGAAATTATAATGAAACTGGTTTCCCGATTTCAGCGCAATATCAATGATTCCCAGTCCGGCATTATTTTCCGTTTCACGTTCCGACATAATCTGTTGGCGGTATAACTGTTTCAGCTCTTCCCGGCTCATCTTTGAAACGTTTTCCAGCTTCGCTTTCAGAGAAGGAATATCCTTGTTCAGCATCGGGTTTCCGGTAATAACGGTGTATTTGGTATCCGATTTGCAAAGCATAAACATGCCATTGCGTGAACTATCCTCATTTCCCGACGAATATTTGCTTACATTTTCAACACATTCAACCAGTATACAATATACCTTTTGTTCAATAGCCATCTCCGGAGAGGTGGTTTTAAGCTTCCCCCGTATGTTTTTCAACAGAATGGTAATCATCTGATGGTCGAAATGCCCGGTAAATGCCACAAGAATATCCATCTTGCTCATGAACTTATGCACCTCATACGCATTCAGACTGTTGTTATCCTGCATGATATTCTGTGAAAAATGGAGATGTTGGTGTTTAGTATGGCTAAAGTAAGGTTTTCCAGTTTCATGAGCACCTATCTTTATTACCGGATTGTTAAAGTGTCTCATTTGAAGGGGATTAGAAATGCAAATGAGATGGAATTAATACATGAAATAGCCTGATCTCCCGGGCATTTCTTTCAATAATGACATTTCTTATTATATTTACTTTTGTCCCGGCAACTCATTCAACTGTTTACGTAACGTTTGCTTTGGTTTTTTATCAACCTGATTACCTTTTATGTCCGAAGTAAACAACCATACAACCAAGCTCCTGAGTGAGATTATTCAGGAAATTTCTTCGTTGTTATCTGTCGGTGAAATTATTGAAAAGGTATATGAAAATGTAAACAAGCTGATGGATGCTTCTGTATTTGCCATTGGCTTATACGATCCGGCTACCGATATGCTGGTGTATCCTTCGGATATTGAAAAGGGCGAAAAGCTTCCTTCCAACTCCACGCCTCTTACCGAAACACATCGTTTTTCGGTATTGTGCTTTACAAAACAGAAAGAGGTGCTCATCAACGATTTTTATAACGATCATGCCACCTTCTTTCCGGGTAGCGAAGTGCCGGAACCCAGTGCAGGAGAACAGACAGAATCGCTTATATACCTTCCTCTGCTTATTCGTAACAAGCCGGTAGGGGTGATAAGCGTACAGAGCTTTCAGAAGAATGCGTATACCGATTATCACCTCAATATCCTTCGCAGCCTGGGAGTTTCCATTGCAGGCGTATTGGAGAAAGCCCGTATTTACGAAAATATGGAGGAAGAGGTGAAGGCGCGTACCATGGAAGTGATACGTCAGAAAGAAGAGATAGAGCATTCGTATAATAATGTAAAAATTCTGCGTGATATAGGAAAACAGATTACGTCGAGCCTCTCGGTAGAAAAAATCATAGAGACCGCCTATGCCAACATCAATCAGCTGATGGATGCGTCTTCGTTCTGGATAGGGATATATAATCCTGCTACCTCGCGTTTGGAATATCCGTTGGGAATAGAACGGGGAAAAACAATCGGCTTTGCTTCATATAACCTCTCCGATGATATGTGGCTTCCGGTATGGTGTTTTAAAAATCAGAAAGAAGCTTTTGTCAATGATTATCTGAAAGAATACAACAACTATATGCCGGGTAAAAAAGCGCCCGTGCCTGTAGCGGGTGAGATGCCTGAATCATCGATATGGATACCCCTGGTTTCAAAAGAGAAAGAAACATTCGGAATCCTTACCATTCAGAGTTTTGAAAAGAATGCATATACCGAGTATCATCTGGATATAGCACGCAATATAGCTGTGTTTGCATCCATCGGGTTGGAGAATGCTTTGTTGTATGAACAGGTGGAACAAAAAGTAAAAGAACGTACTTCCGAAGTTGTCAAGCAAAAAGAGGAGATTGAACAGACTTACCAGAATATAAAACTGCTAAGCGAGATAGGGCAGCAGGTTACTTCCAGCCTTTCGGTGGAAAAAATTATTGAGACGGCTTATGACAATGTAAACCGGTTGATGGATGCATCGGTATTCTGGATCGGTATTTATAATGAGGATGAACACCGTCTTGATTTCAGAGGAGCCATTGAAAAGGCGCAATCGGTTCCTTTCTTCTTCATCGCAGCCGATGACCCCGATCGTCTGGCTTCCTGGTGTTTCAACAACCGCAAACCGATCTTCATCAACGATCTGGAAAAAGAATTTAAAAAGTTCATTCCTCACCGGGCTACCTATACGGCTGTGGTGGGTGATGTGACTTCGTCCCTTATATATCTGCCTCTGATTTCAAAAAACAACAAACAGGTAGGGGTGATTACCGTACAAAGTTTCCGGAAACATGCCTATACAGACTATCACCTGGATATGCTTAAAAGCGTGGCGGTGTTTGTGGACATTGCCCTGGAAAATGCGCTGATGTATGAAGAGGTGGAACAAAAAGTTATTGAACGTACGGCTCAGGTGGTAAAACAAAAAGAAGAACTGGAAGAAAAGAATAAAGATATTACGGATAGTATCAATTACGCCAAACGTATACAGGAAGCCATCCTGCCCCCGATGGAAGTAAAAGAACAACTGTTTCCCGATTCGTTTATCCTGTTTCATCCCAGGGATATTGTAAGCGGAGACTTTTATTGGTTTGGAGAAAAAAACGGAAAACGGTTGATGGCTGCCGTGGATTGTACCGGTCATGGGGTTCCTGGTGCGTTTATGAGTATGATCGGAAATTCTTTTCTGAATGAGATTGTACATGAGCGGGGAGTAACGCAGCCTGATCTGATTTTGAATAAACTCCGGGAGCTGGTGATCCATTCGTTACGGCAAAGTGAAGCCGAGAATAAGGCACACGATGGAATGGATATTTCATTGCTCAGTTTTGAACGCATCGGTACAGGCTTAACGGTAAATTGGGCAGGCGCCAATAACCCCTTGTGGGTGATACGCGGCGAGGAATGGCAACAATACAATCCGGATAAACGCCCCATCAGCTATTCCAGAGGAGAAAGCATTTCCTTTACCAATCATACCATTGATCTGGAAAAGGGAGATACCTTATATATATTTTCCGATGGCTTTGCCGATCAGTTTGGCGGAGAGAAAGGAAAAAAATTCAAATACAAACAGCTTAAGGAAAAGCTTCTTTCTTTTCAGCGCGAAACCATGGCACGTCAGAGCGAACTGTTGCTGGATGCCTTCCGCTCCTGGAAAGGCACCCTTGAACAGGTAGATGATGTATTGATTATAGGCGTGCGGATATAAATATCCTTTCTTACCTCTTCCCGATTAAATCGTAATCAGTGTGTTCCAGCGGTGTGTGTCGGGTGCGTTTCCGGTACGGATAGCTTCCAGCATGCTTTTAGCCCGGATCATAAAACCGTTTTGTGGAACCGGAGGTAACAGATATTCTTTCCCCAACATGGTAATACTACCTATAGGAGCGGCCACAGCTGCTGTTCCGGATCCAAAGGCTTCCTGAATGGTTTTGTTTTCAAAAGCCAGAGCCAGATCTTTCACACCTATTTTGCGCTCTTCCGTTTTGTATCCGAGATCAGCAGCCAGCGTTAAATAAGAGTCCCTTGTTATTCCATCCAGGATAGTATCCGACAGAGGGGGGGTTACCAATACATTGTTGATTACAAACAGAATATTCATCATGCCTGATTCTTCTATGTTCAGATCTTTGGAACCGTCGGTCCATATGACCTGATCAAAGCCTTGCTGACGTGCCAGTTTGGTAGGATAAAAAGCACCTCCGTAATTTCCTCCGCATTTAGCAAATCCGGTGCCACCATGTGCAGCACGTATAAAGCGATCCTCTACTTTTAACTTCAGTGTTTTGGAATAATAGGGTCCTACAGGCCCGGTGATAATCAGAAAACGATAATCATCGGATTCATGAACACCAAAACGTTCTTCGTTGGATGCAAAGACAAAGGGACGGAGGTATAAGGAATGTCCTTCTTTTTTGGGCACCCAGGCCTCATCCAGGTGGATGAGTTGCTGAAGCCCTTCTGAAAAGAGTTCAAAAGGCAAGGCCGGCATGCTCATCCTTTCCAGTGATTTGGACAAACGCTGATAATGTTTTTCAATCCTGAAAATGGAAATAGCTCCGTCATTGGTGCGGAACGCTTTCATGCCTTCAAACACGGTTTGTCCGTAATGAAGAGAGAGTGCTGTAGGAGAAAGAACAATGGGGCCGTAAGGAATAAGTTGAGGTGTGGTCCAGGCTCCTTTGCGGTAATCGGCAGAGAGCATGTGATCGGAAACCGTTTTCCCGAATTCAAGCGCATCGAAATTTGTTTCTGCCAAACGACTCTTGTTTGTTTTGTGTACGGAAAATTTGGTGGCTGTTATCATGGTTCATGTTTTTGGTTAACAGTTTATTGAACAATCATGTATTCAGGGTACAGGTAATTTCTTGATGGCATATCCTTTGTTTACCCAATACACACCGAATATGGTAAGGGCAAATGCGACACAGGTAAGCAGTGTAAGTTTTTCGCTCAGCACCAGATATCCGAGTATCACCGCAATTAAGGGATTGATATAGGCATAGGTGGCTACAAGGCCCACCGGCAAGGTGGACAAGGCGTACTGATAGGCAGCAAAGGCGGCTGCAGAACCGATCAGCGTGAGATACACTAATGCCAGCAGACTTTCATTGCTGATCACCCCCATGTGGTTCCATTCTCCTCTGAAAGTTCCGATGCTCAATGATAATACACCTCCGGCCAGCAGCTGAAATGCCGCATTGTAAAAACTATTAGTACCGGATGTTTTAGCGCGAGAGTACAAAGTGCCCGCCGACCAGCTGATGGTGGCCAGCAAGGTTATGAATGCTCCCAATGCATAATGAGGATTAGTAAGCTCTATCAGATGATCTCTGAAAATAAAACCCGTGCCCAGCATGCCGCATACAACGCCTATGCGGATATGGGTATTCAGTTTGTTGTTCTTGCCCATGAGTAAACTAAGCACGATAATATTAAGGGGTGTAAGCGTGCAAATGAGAGCAGCCAATCCACTGGGAATATATTTCACCGCCCACGTTACCAATCCTGTTCCGAGACCTACAATCAGCATTCCGGAAATTAAGTTGGGACGGATGGCGGTCCAGGTCCACGGAAATTTATGTTTGCTAAAGGCAAGAAGCATCAGCAATATAACTCCTGCTGATACATTACGTATGCCTGCAAAAAGAAACGCAGGAAAGCTTACAACGGCTATGCGTGTAAAGAGATAGGTGGTGCCCCATACCAGACAAATAAACACGAGGCATAGATAACCGGTTATTTTTTTGTTCATCTGACAAGTGATGTTGTTAATGATGCTACAAATTTCCTATGTTTGTACATACAAGAACAGATTCAGTTTATGATTATTTGAGCATAACAGATTTGCCATGAAACAGAAACAAGTTATTGCCGAAGAAGATTTTTTATACCTGCAGGTATCGGAAAAGCTGGAAAACCAGATAGAACATAGTGTATTGAAGATAGGAGAGAAACTTCCTTCCGTACGCGGCTTAAGCAAGGAGCAGGGCATTAGTATAAGTACGGCTTTTAAGGCCTATTCGGATCTGGAAAACAAAGGACTGATAGAAGCGCGTCCTAAATCGGGTTACTATGTTAAATATGTACCAAAAGAATATCCGGTAGCGCCGGTTATAGGTCATGAACACAAGGATCCGAAGAAGGTAAAGGTGGATGAGATGATTGCAATGGTGTATGAGAATCTGAGAGCGGAAGATGTGGTGCGGTTGTCGCTGGCTGTTCCGGCACCGGAGTTGTTGCCGGCTGCCAAACTGAATAAGATGATGGCCGAAGCCTTGCGCAGAAGCAGTGATAGCTGTACCGGCTATGAACATATTCAGGGCAATACCTTATTGAGAAAACAAATAGCACGTTATTCCTTTAGCTGGGGTGGTAGTTTGACCGAGCAGGATATTGTTACTACACAGGGATGTATGGAGGCGTTGTTCTTTTGTCTGAAAGCGGTTACAAATCCAGGTGATACGGTCGCGATTGAATATCCTACCTATTTCGGCATTTTCAATGTCATGCAAAGTCTGGGATTAAAAGTGGTGGAGATACCGACGAATATTGGGACTGGGCCTGATCTGAATTATCTGGAGAAGGCGCTGGACAAGATGAAGATAAAGGCTTGTCTGTTCGTCACCAACTTTAATAACCCTATAGGATCGTGTATGCCGGAGGAGAACAAAAAAAAACTGGTGAAGATGTTAGCGGCAAAAGAGATTCCGCTGATAGAAGATGATATTTACGGGGAGTTGTATTTTGGCAAGAAACGTCCTGTAACATGCAAAAGCTTTGACAAAAAAGGATTGGTGCTGTTGTGCTCTTCCGTATCCAAATCGCTGGTGCCCGGGTATCGCGTTGGATGGTGTATTCCCGGTCGCTATAAGGACGTGATCCTTAAACTGAAGCTTATGCATACCGTATCATCGGCTACACCAACTCAGGCGGCGGTGGGTTTGTTTATTGAAACAGGACGTTTTGATCTGCATTTGCGCAATCTCCGGAAGGCGCTTTACACGCAATGTCTGCGTTATACCCAGGCAATAGCGGAATATTTTCCGGACGATACCAAAGTGAGCAGTCCACAGGGCGGATATGTATTATGGCTGGAGCTGAATAAAAAGGTAAATGCCTTTGATCTTTTTCAGGAAGCGATGGAATATCATATCAGCGTTGCTCCAGGTCAGATATTCAGCACCGATGCCCGGTTTGAAAATTGTGTTCGTATCAGTTTCGGAATGCCATTCACAAAAGAGATTGATCAAAGTCTGAAAATTCTGGGACAACTGGTGAGCAAGAAGATTAAAGGAAGGTAAGCCGTATGGCTAGTTAACAATCACCACCAGTTTGCGTCTGATGCCTCCCGCTGTGAGTGAGCATTCGTAAATACCTTTGGCCAGCCCATTGGAAGGGGCGATATGGATCTTGTTGTCGTTGATGGAAGCCGAATAAAATTGCTGGGAGTAGACCATCCTTCCCATCGCATCGTGAATCACAATCTGTACTTCCTGATTGTTTTCAATGCCGGAGAAATTGATTGTAAATGATCCCGTATTGGGATTGGGAAACACACTGAACAGGATGTTTTTTTCGGAAACAAAATTTACACTTACTACATTAAAGCGGTTATAGAGGCCGTTGTTGTCGGTTTGTTTCAGGCGGTAATAGGAAGTGCCGTTCAACGGACTCGGATCCGTTACCAGATAACTTAAAGGAGTGGTACTTGTTCCGTTGCTGGCTTTGGAAGGTACGCGGGTAAGTTCTGCAAAGTCGGTTCCGTCACCGCTTCGCTCTACGGTAAAATAATTGTTGTTCGTTTCCGATGAGGTGGCCCATGCAATATTTACTTTGTTATCCAATGGTGTGGCGGTAAACGTAAGCAGCTCGATAGGTAATGGGCTGTTGAAATTATCGGTGGTGCCGATGGTATAATACCAGGTGGTGGTGATATTGACAGAAGGCAAGGTGAAGATAACCCTGTTGCCCGAAACGGTGACCGAGGTGGTGGCGATCACCGTGAAATTAGAAGTAGGATTGGCCCGTCCCCATAACTGATAATTGGAAGCTACGCCCGGAGCGCCGAAAGCCGAGACGCCGTAATCGCTGAAATCAAAATAAATTTTCAAATTGCCTCCGTTTCCTCCAACATCTGTTTTATTGATAAGCCAATCATTGAGCCAGCGTTCAGAGCCGGCGCCGGCCCCTATAGGCATATATAATGCAGTGGTTACGGCAGCGGTAGGGCAGGTAGTACCCGAGGTAATCATGTCGCCGCTATTTTGCAAAAAGCCGTTGTCAATAAATCCCATTCCTACCGATTGACGTGTGGCTTGTACACTATCACTGAAAGCGGTGGTTACACCAATACCGTTCACAAAAAGATTATATCCGTTTGCAGGGGTATATACACTATTGGATACAGTCAATCCATAATAGGCAGCCTGATTAGACTCCATAATGGCTTGCTGTGTGGCATTAATATCCGAAGCAAGGACATTGACTTCGGAAATAACACCCTGCCAGTATTCCGATGCATTGGCTGCATAGCCGGTATAGAATGCAGTAGCGTTGGAACTATTGGCTGTGCTTGCCGAAGTAACGATTTGTGAGCCTCCTCCATATAATTTACTGCTGGAAGAAGGGTGCTGAATAAGTGTGATAGGTTCAAAAACAGAAGCAGCGGTGCCTGAAATCATATTGGTAGGGCCGTTGCTGAAGCCACCTGTCCACATAGCGGTATTGCTTCCCCACAATCCCCACCAGGTGCCGGTATTTCTACCTTGTTGTGCCAGTCCCTGCCATGCGGCGCTGCCTGTATTAGCACCCAGCGCATTAAGCGTTCCTCCTACCGTATTGTTAAAGGCGGTGGTGAAGGCTGAGGCGGTTAAGTATTGGGAAGCTCCGTCAAAATGAATGGTAGGTAGAACACCCTGCAACTCAATCACCCCTGCATTCACAATCAGGGGCTGATTGGCAATAGAAGCCTGGGTAAGATTATTGCCATTACCGCTCTGATCATACCAGGTGGATACATAAGCGCTGGCAGCAGTTACCGGCATAGGAGAAGGAGCGGCAATAGCCACGTTATAATACTGACCCTGGCTCCATTCCAAAAATTGCCTGTCGGCAGTAGTCATATTGGTAGCTAACAGTACAATTTCATTCAGATATCCGCTGATGAATCTGCCGGCGCAACACATATCTTCTCCAACTACTAAGGAGGTGGTATTATTTCCGGCCGGATTTCCTGCCGTTGATGGAGTATTGGTTTGGCCACTATTGTTGTATGATAAAACTCCATTGTAATACATCTGGCTGGCCGTGGCCTGTACCAGGGAAGTGAGAATCTGGTAGGTATTATTTGTAACGGTATGTCCGTTAACAGTAGGGTAATCCGATTGTGTGCTCCACCAGCAGATATTCCAGTTATTGGCAGGTCCTACTTCCAATTGACTGCAGATGGAACCGGCTCCGTCTCTCCAGGAAACAATAGGTGAATAAGCATTGTTGGTGCCAATCGGGTATATAACAGCATTCCATGTGGCGGTTTGACTATTGAGCAACATATTGTAAGATGCATTGGACATAAAATCAGAAGTGCCGTTGAAAAAGGCAGCTACCGTTCCGTTGGCCCGGTCAATGACTCCTGCATTTATAATACGGGGCTGATCGGCAGCGGTACCCTGGGTGAGGTTGTATCCGTTGCCGCTTTGATCATACCAGGTAGCAATGTATCCGCTGGTGATACTGGCCGGCATAGCACCAACAGTAATTCCGCTGATGTTGTAGTATTGTGCCTGGCTCCATTGCATAAACTGATTATCAGTTGCCGAAAGTGCAGACGAAAAGAAAACAAGTTCAGACAGATAGCCGGTAAGGGCAGCATAGGTATTTTGCGCATCTCCTCCGAATGTGATGCCGGTACTTGAGTAGGTGGCTATGGCAACCGGTGCAGGTTCCGTAGTAGTGACCTGTGATAGCGTGGCGGAAGTAAGATTACGTGTTCCGGTCTGATTTACATTGACAGTATTAACGGCAAACCCTCCCCAGTCGGACCAGATGGAGAAACCGGACAGAGCAGGGCTTTCTCCGTTTGCCAGAGAACGGTTGGCACCTCCTGTGTTTCCTCCTGTTCGGTAGGCGCCCCACCAATTGCTTGCGGCATTAGCTGCATCGGCGCTTCCCACCACATACGAAGCGGAAAGTATGAATACAGAAGCCTGTGGAATGAGCAGATACATATTACTACCGGAGATATATCGCATGGCAGGAAGTGTATTCTGCCGGTCAATAACTCCTGCATTCACAATCCTGGGTTGATTACCGGCTGTTACCTGTGTAGCATTTTTTCCATTGCCGCTTTGGTCATACCAGATGGTCACAAACCCGCTGCCTGCCCCTACAAATGTTTTGAGTGCAGTGGTATCCAGATCGCCGGTAACTGTAAAACCTATATCACTGGTGGTGTTATCACTGCTGCGGCGTACATTGATAGCTTTTCCTACATAGGTACAGCTGAGCTGGCGCAGGCCATACGCTGCTGCTGCCGCTGTGCTGATATCGCCCAGCGGATTGGATGCGATCACAAATGTTTTTAAGGTATTGGTATCCAGATCGCCATTGGCGGTAAAGCCTATATCCTTGTTAGCATTATCGCAGCTGCGCCTTACGTTGATAGCATTTCCAACGTAGGTACATTTCAGCTTACGGAGGCTGTAAGCGGCATCTGCCGAGCCACTCATGGCGCTGAGCGGATTGGATGCAGCTACAAAGGCTGTCAATGCCGCGGTATTTAATGCTCCGCAGGTAAAGCCTATATCCAGCGTTGCATTGTCGCAGGTACGTCTTACTTTGATAGCGTTGCCTTTGTAAGTAGGATTGATCAGCCTCAGACCATAACTTCCCGCAGCTCCATACGTTGCCTGTGCTACCACAAAACGGGAAGCAACCAGACAACAGATAAGAAGAAGAATCCTGAACGGAAACTTAGGGATCATATATTCTGTATTCTAAATATATTAGGACTTGCCTGAGTGAGTGGTTCTGGCTGTTAGATTTTAGCGTAAGTATTATCTGATCGAGTTAAGCTATATCTGCTTACAATATACAAACAAGCATTAGCTTTTTCAGTATAATTCGACCAAGAACAAGCTGATACTGATAAGTATGAGGTTTGTTATAGACAAAATAAGCGTTAAGGATAGCAAAACCTGGTCTAACAATAATGACATTGTATATTTTGGAGGATTTGGAATTTACCCTTGTTATTGTAGCTTTGATTTCGTGAAGCAGATTCCGCAGATGAGTATGAATACTTAACATGTTAATTTTCTGAATATGAACAGAAGAAAATTCCTGAGAAGCACCTCCTTTGCCGGTGTTGCTTTTACTTCCCTCGGAGCAGTATCCTGCCGGTCTGATGTAGGTGAAAAAAGCAAGGGTGACCTGCCCAAAGAACCTGAATCCCTGCTGAATGAACTGAGTATACAGCAGCTACAGGATAAAATGAATAGCGGTGTATGGACCTCTCGTATGATTACCGAAAGCTACCTGAAACGCATTGCTGCCATTGATAAAAAAGGCCCTCATCTGAATTCCGTTATTGAACTCAACCCCGATGCCCTATCTATTGCCGATGCTCTGGACAAAGAACGCAAAAACGGAAAGATACGCGGGCCCCTGCATGGCATTCCCGTACTAATCAAAGATAATATCGATACAGGTGATGGGATGATGACCACAGCCGGCTCTCTGGCTTTGGAAGGGCACCGGGCCGCTAAAGATGCTTTTATTATTAAACAGTTAAGAGCTGCAGGCGCTGTGCTTCTGGGCAAGACCAATCTGAGCGAATGGGCGAATTTCCGGTCGATACATTCCACCAGTGGATGGAGCAGCAGAGGAGGACAGACACGAAATCCTTATGTGCTCGATCGAAGTCCATGTGGTTCCAGTTCCGGATCGGCTGCTGCCGTTGCTGCCAGCCTATGCACCGTAGCCATTGGTACGGAGACAGATGGTTCTGTTACAGCCCCTTCTTCCTGTTGCGGTATTGTAGGCATGAAGCCTACTGTTGGCCTTCTCAGCCGCAGCGGCATTATCCCCATTTCAAAAACACAGGATACTGCCGGCCCCATGACACGAACGGTATTTGATGCCGCTGTTCTGTTAGGAGCGCTTGCCGGAATAGATGAAGACATAAGGCAACAACCAACACTCCCGACAAAGTAGGGAAAGATTATACCACCTTTCTGAAGACAGATGCGCTGAAAGGAAAAAGAATAGGTATTGAAAAATCCTTTCTCGCCGGTCAGGAAGGAATTGTAGCTCTTTACAAAGAAGCATTAGAGCTATTGAAAAAGCAAGGTGCGGAGCTGATTGAACTGGATATGCTGAAAGAGTTTGCAGCACCAGGCTCTGCAGAACTTACCGTGCTTCAATATGAATTTAAAGAGGGGCTTAATGCATATCTCTCTGCTGCCGGTACTCCCGTAAAATCACTGGCAGGGGTAATCGCCTTCAATAAAGAACATGAAGAAAAAGCGATGCCTTACTTTAAACAGGAAATTCTGGAGCAGAGTGAAGCAAGAGGAGGACTGGATGAGAAGGCGTATAAGGATGCGCTGCATCAGACCCTGCACTGCCGGAATTTGCTCGATTCATTATTTAAGACACATCGTTTGGATGCCTTATGTACCACTACCCTGGGTACTGCCTGCGCCATCGATTTGGTGAACGGGGATTACGATACAGGATTTTCATTCACACAGCCTGCAGCCATGGCCGGCTATCCTCACATCACCGTACCGATGGGCAAAGTGCATGAGTTGCCGGCGGGTCTTTCTTTTACCGGACCAGCGTGGCATGAAGGGGAGCTGCTTGCATTGGCTTACGCCTATGAACAGGCTTCTCATAAACGCTGCTCACCGGCTTTTACCCCTTCTCTCATTCCATCCTGATTTCATTTGCGGGTTTAAGCGCGTTTCTATACTTTGCATGCTGAATCAACATCCATTTCATGTTCAGGCGTCTCTTCGTTATCGGGCTTATGTTGTTTTCTTTCCAGGGCTTTGCCCAGCAAATGGTGCTGCAGGGATTCTGGTGGGATTATTGGAATACGAACTACCCCAATGAATGGTCCAACTATCTGGCCGATCTGGCTCCTCGTTTGCAACAAATGGGTATCAGCGATGTATGGGTACCACCCAATATCAAGAACGGTAATCAGGGTGATGGCTATGCTCCTTTCGATGATTATGATTTGGGAGATAAATACCAGAAAACTATTTTAAGAACCCGATCGGGTGATAAAGATGAATTGCTGCGTATGGTGGCTGTGCTGCATGCCAATGGAATAGGCGTGGTACAGGATATCGTGCTCAACCATCTGGATGATGCAGGTAGTGCCAGCGGAGCAGGTGGTCAGGATCCTGCCGCATGGGATGATAATGTAACGAACCGCTATAAGAACTTTCGTTTTTCCTGTTTTGCCACTCCTGCTACAGATGAAAGCGCTTCGGATTATCTGAGCCGCAAAGGACGTTTTTCCAAGAACTGGCAGAACTTTCATCCGACACCTGCTGACAATTCCGTTACCGGAGATTGGAATGTGGTTCTGTTTGGTCCGGATATTTCTTATGTGGATGGAGCCTATGGACAAAGCTCCAATGCAATTTATAATCCTTTGCAGGATTCGGGTTATATGCGTACCAATACCCGGCAATGGTGTGTATGGTATAAAAAGCAAATGGGTTTTGACGGAGGCCGCTGGGATGCCGTGAAAAATTATCCTTACTGGGCCGTCGAAGATTTTCTGTACAACCTCCAGCACAACGCAGGATGGGCAACCGGAGGAGATGCCATGTTTAATGTGGGAGAGTGGGTGGGCAGTGCGTCGGATGAGGATACCTACGAAACCAATGTGAACAACAGGGAAGGAACGTTTGATTTTGCTTTGAGAGACGGTATCTATCAAATGGTATCGGGTGGAGGAAGTTTCGATATAGGAACCATTCCCGGTTTTCAGCAAAACAATCGCTTTATTACCATCGGCTCACAACTCATTTACCGAACCTGCCCTTTTGTAAACAGTCATGATTCGTTCCGCCCACAGCTGGATGCCAACGGTAACATTACCGGATGGAACACAAGCAGCGAACTCATTCCGCATATCGATCCTTCTGACGTTCGTTTGTCTGCGGCCTATGCCATTGCTTTTGCCGTGGACGGAAATCCGGTAGTGTTTTTTGAAGATCTGTTTGATGTGGAAAGTACGGGAAAGCGGTTTTCTCATCTTCCTACGAATGCCGCCGATCTTCCCATACGAAGCGATATAGCTAATCTGATCTGGTGTCATCAGCACCTGAATTTTAAAGGAGGAGCCTATAAAGTGCGGTACCAAGCTACCGATCATCTCGTCATCGAACGTTCCGGAAAAGCAGTAATAGGGATCAATGATAATTACACCGCGTGGCAAAATAATTATGTACTCACCGATTTTGCTCCCGGCACACAACTTAAAGATTATTCAGGAGCCAATGGTACTTCTGTACTTACGGTGGATGGCAGCGGAGGATTTAATATCAATACCCCTCCCTGCAATGGTACCGCGGCACAAGGTCGTAAAGGATATTCGGTATGGGCTCCGGTATCGGCAGCAACAGGTTTTTCATTGCCTGCATATTCCACCACACAGGAATGGGATATGGCCGATGATCTGGGCGATAGTCACGCAAGCTCCCTGGGTCAGGGAGGAGCGCTGCCGGCTAACAGTACTGCCTGCCGTATTGTAGGCAATATATTTGCTTCGGCCGGAAGTCCTGTAACTGTAAATGTATACCCTACCGATACCACGCAGAATGTGACAGTGGAATTGCTGAAAAATAATGTAGTTGTGTATACATTGCAGGGAACAGGTTTCCTGAGCGGTAATTATACCGCTACCGATACAAGCTGGTATACAGCTGTAATAAAAAACACCAGCGCCGCCAATCACACACAGGAAGTATATGTGAAGCTGAATTACAATGCACCGGTTGTTGCTTCCACATTGCGTCATCCTTCTCCCGGAAATATAGCTTGTGCGGATATCCTTACCAATGCAGGCACGCAGCAGCCCGTAAAAAACAAAGGGTCTGTATATCCCAATCCTGCTCCGGCAAACGGAATTCATCTGGTTTTGTCATCAGGAGAGGAAAAAAATATTTCCATACATATATATAACACTCTTGGACAGCCTGTTTATTACGAAAACATAAACGTATATCGGGGAAGTACGGATAAACAAATCATTTTTCCTCAGCCTCCCGCAGCGGGATTATATGTACTCTCTGTTCCCGAACTGGGAATCAATATCCGGTTTATCGTGGAGAAATGATAAACAGATCCGATTTATTTCCGATAGGCGGTTATGAAAAAGAAAATACCATTTGAATTTGTGCTGGAGGAGTTGACGGCCTTATCGCCGGTTGTCAAACCCATGTTCGGATGTCATGCTGTTTATATCGGAGAAAAGATTATGCTGGTTCTACGCGACCGGAGTGATCATGTTTCCGACAATGGGGTATGGGTAGCTACTTCCAAAGAGCATCATGAGAGTTTGAAAGTAGTATTCCCCTCGCTTCGCTCCATCGATTTGTTAGGCAACGGACAAACCAACTGGCAGGTATTGCCGGCTGATGCCGATGATTTTGAAGAAGCAGTGAATAAAGCCTGTGATCTGATCAGAAAGGGCGATAACCGAATCGGCAAAGTGCCTGTGCCCAAAAAGAAAAAAACCAAGAAGGGGTAAATAAATTATCTTTCTTTTATAACTACCACCTGGTAAGCATACGCAGACAAGGCATGGTGATCATTCTTTC